>Ga0213869_10000027_pt1 | contig 125031 bp, 125 predicted proteins | sample PICome_10_FD_160083 | JGI IMG/M metagenome (GOLD analysis project Ga0213869, IMG submission 160083) | Coastal seawater microbial communities near Pivers Island, North Carolina, United States - PICO132 | ecosystem: Environmental > Aquatic > Marine > Coastal | place: USA: North Carolina... | reverse complement strand
AAACCGGACAACCAGTGTTCCCTAAACTCTCGTTCAGAGGACCAGTGTCCGTCTATGGGGGCGACCGGGTCAGTCAAGCGCCTCAGCAGCGCCGCCCCGTCCGGTGAAAAGCCCTCTAGGCGGGGCAGCCGGAACCGTCAAACGCTTTTTGCAATTTTGTTTCACATTTTTTTGGCGGTTCCGGTCTAAACCCCGAAACACGGGCATTTCGCCACGGGATACAGGATGACTATGGGGTTACAGGAAGCCGATGCCGCCGACGCAGGGTTTGGCGCACGGGTGAAGAAAGCGATATTCTGGCGCTCGGGCAGCCAGATCATCTCGCAGATTCTGAGCTGGGTGGTGACGCTGGCGGTGATCCGCCTGCTCGACCCCAAAGATTATGGCCTGTTCGCCATGACCCAGGTGATCCTGAACTTCGCCACCTTCCTCAATGGCTATGGCCTGGTCGCCGCGCTGGTTCAGTCGGAGGATCTCGAATCCCACCGGCTGCGTCAGGCCTTCACCATCATGCTGCTGCTGAACGGCAGCCTGGCGCTGCTGCAACTGGCGATCGCGCCGCTGGCCGCCGACTATTATGACCAGCCGATGGTGGCGCAGCTGCTGCGGGTGCAGGCACTGCTCTATCTTTCCACCCCCTTCATCGCGATTCCCGAGGCGATCACTGCCCGCGCCCTCGATTTCCGGCGCCCCGCTTTCATCAACCTGATCGCCGCGATCGCGTCGGCCGCGATGGCGCTGGTCGGTGCCCTGTCGGGCTGGGGCGTGTGGACATTGGTGTTCGCGCCGATGACCGGATTCTGGGTGAAGGCACTGGGCTATATGCTGGTCACCGGCTTTCGCCCGATTCCCAGTTTCGATTTCAGCGGCACACGAGCGATGATCCTCTATGGCGCGTCGCTGCTGGGCAGCCAGCTCTTCTGGATCATCCAGAGCCAGAGCGACATCTTCATCGGCGGCCGCGTGCTCACGCCGCATCAGCTGGGCCTCTATGCCGAAGCGCTGTTCCTGACCCAGATCTTCGTCAGCAAGTTCATCCCGCCGCTGAACGAGGTCGCCTTCCCGGCCTATGCCCGCATGCAGAAGGATGTGTCGCGGGTTGCCTGGTCCTTCTGCAAGGCGGTGCGGCTGCTGATGCTGATCTCCTGCCCCATCTATCTGGGCATGGCCGTCACCGCAGAACCGCTGGTCGAAACCCTGTTCGGCCAGAAATGGCTGGAGATGGCGCCGTTCGTAGCGATTCTTGCGCTCGCCATGCCGTTCATGACGCTGCAGGTGATGTTCGCGCCGGTCAGCAATGCATTGGGTCGCCCCGGCACCACCGCCCGAATCGCCGCGATCGGGGCGATATTGATGGCCACCGCCTTCCTGATCGGCATCCAGTGGGGGGCGATCGGCCTGGCCTGGGCATGGCTGGGCGCCTTCCCGATCCTGACCATCGTCACCGCAAGGCTCGCGGGCGGGCCGATGGGGCTGCGCGCGATCGATCTGATCCGTGCCGCCGCACCGGGGCTCGGCTGTGCCATCCTGATGGCTGGCGTGGTGCTGGTGATCGACCGCCTGCTGCCGCCGCTCGCCGCGCCGATCCGGCTGGCCATCCTGGTGCCGGCCGGCGGCATCGCCTTCCTGGCGGCGCTGATGCTGTGCGCGCGCGGCACGTTGATGGAGCTGGTGCGCCTGATCGTGCGCCGCGCGCCGCCGGTGCAGGCGCCCGCCTGACGGACCGGCGGACGCCCGACCTTCCTCAGGCGGTCTGGATATAGTCGCGCAGGGCGGCGGCTTCCGATTCGATATTGTCGATGCGGAACTTCACCAGATCGCCGATCGAGACCAGACCGATCAGGTCACTGCCCTTCACCACCGGCAGATGGCGGATGCGCCGCTTGGTCATCAGCGACAAAGCGTGGATCACCGGCATCTGGTCGTCGATGGTGATCGCGGGCCGGGTCATCACATCGGCGACCGTGTGGTTCAACGCCTCTGCCCCTTGCTGGGCCAGACGATAGACGACGTCGCGTTCGGAAAAGATGCCGACCACCTGACCGCCATCGACCACCGGCACGCAGCCGATGCGCCGATCCGCCAGCAAGGTCACCACCGACAATACGCTGTCGGTCGACTGGACCTGGACGACGTCGCGCCCCTTGCCCTGCAAGATTGCCGCGATGGTCATGGCCGCTCTCCTTTTGTGGACTTACTGTCTCTGCGCTTGATGATCCCACTTTCGCGGCGCAAAGAAAAGGGAGGAGAGCAAGAGAATGACAGAGAAAAAGGGCCTGGACGATCCCCGGATCGCGGCAATCGCCTGGTCGCGATTCCGCCGGATCATGCTCTGGATGGCGCTGATCGGCGCATTATGCGTCGGCGCGGCCTTGCTGTTCCTGCGGCTATGGACCGGGCCGATGCCGGTTCACATGATCATCGCCACCATATTGGGCGTCTGGTTGACCTTCATGCTGGGAACGGGCTTGATGGCGCTCGTCTTCCTCTCCGCCGGGACGGGGCATGACGACCAGGTAATGGACCGGCTGAAGGACGAGGTGCCGCTTGACGATTGATCCCCATCGCGAAGTGATATTGCGGGTCGTGCCGCGCCCGGCCGACATCAACAGCAATGGCCATATCTTTGGCGGCTGGGTGCTGAGCCAGATGGATATTGCCGGCGGCATCGTCGCGGGGCGAATCGCCCAGGGCGCGGTGGCGACGGTCGCGATCGAGAGCATGAAGTTCATCTCGCCGATCCTGATGGGCGACCTGGTGTCGGTCTATGCGCAGGAAGAGAAGCGCGGCCGCACATCGGTGGCGATCCGCATCGACGTGGTGGCGACTCGCGGTGGCGGCGCGGAAACGTTGGCGCTGACCAGCGGCGTCTTCACCTTCGTCGCACTGGATGAGACCCACCGGCCCCGCCCCATTCCCGGCGACTGAAGCTCAGCGCAGTTTCTGGTCGTAGCTGTAGCTGATTTCGCCATTGGCGGGAATGGTGGCGCGCCAGACCCAGCTATTGCCGCGGCGCTCCATCTGCGTCGGACGCGGCGCGATGTCGTGGGGAATGAGGATTTCCGCCGTCGCATCAAACGGCCGCGCATTGGTGAGGGTCAGCGTCCAGCGCCGCGCCTTGGCCGACTGGCCGCCGATGAGCGCCAAGATGCGGACATCGGAGCTCTGGGCGATGTCATAATCGACCCGTTCCCCTTCCGCCTTGTCGCCAATGTCGGTTTCGCCCGCGAGCAGGCGCTGGCCATCGATCGTCTCGAACAGGGCGACCCGGCCCGAAGGCATGGCGAGTCCCAGGCCGTCCGCCTTGCGATTCTGCAATCGCAAACGCAGCGTCATCGGGCGTGACCGGCCATTGCCGTCGCGATAGTCGATGGTCGCAGCATAAAGGCGTTCGACCAGCACTTCGGGCTGGCGCAGCAACGCGACCTGCTTCTGTCCCCTGGCCGCAACGTCGACGGTCATCGGGACGCGATAGAGTTTGAGGTCACCGACATCCTCCGGCGGCGGCGGCGGCGGAGGAGGAGGAGGCGGTGGTGGCAGGGCAGCCATCATCGGCGCGGGTGCGCGCATCGATGTCACGACAATTTCCTGCGCCGAATCCATCATCGCCTCGGTCTGCGGCATGTCGATCGGGAACAACGCCCACTGCGGATGGGTGCTGGTGATGTCCATCGGCCAGCAGCGCAGCTGCAGCGGTCCGCCGGTCGAACGGGGTTGCACCTTGCGCCCCTGTTTGTTGGGCTGGCCGGCGATGACGCTGAGCCGGGCGTCGGCAAAGCCGGTGACGCCGCCATTGGCCACGGTCAGCCAGGCCATGAGATCGAGATGGCGGCCATCATCCTGCATGTCGGCGACATAATTGGCGGCCCAGTCGAAGCCCTCGGCCAGATAGGTGAGTTGCAGCGTGACGCGGGCGGACCGGGCGCTGGTGGCGATCACCGATAGCGTCGGACGCGGCGACAGGTCGGTCGGCACGCGCGGATAGAGCATGCGTTCAGGCAGACCGCTGCACCCCAGCGCCTCATAGCCCTGCGCCGTCTGGACGATGACGCCGCCCATCGGCCCGGCGCTGATGATCGCATCCTGCTCGCTGACCTTGCCGGTCTTGCGGTCGGTGCGGCGCAGGGTGACGCTGCGCTTGAGATAAGCGTCGACCAGACCGGCGGGCGAGAGCAGCCGGGCATCGCGATTCTTCTCCCGCACGCCCTGCGGCATGCCGGAGAGGATGGCGGTTTCGGGCATCAGCCCCTCTGCCACCCCCTCGAACCGCACCACCGAGTCGCCCTTCGGCAGGTCGATGATGCGCGTTTCGTTGATCAGCGCATAGCCGCCAGGCCATTTGGGATCGATCGCGCCCTTGGCGCGATCGGGCTGGCGATAGACGGTGACCGAGACCGAATCGGCCTTGGCCGAAACCACCGTCCCCGCCCGCGCTGGCGCGATGCCGAGGCAAAGTAGGAGAAGGACAAGGACGCGCAACAGCACGGCGCCGGCCCGGTCAGTAGCGCGAATCGAAGGTGACGCTGAGATCGACCGAGCCATTGGCCGGCACCGGCACGCTCCATTCCATCCGGTCGGCGGAGACGCGCTTGCCTTCGAGGCTTTGTGCGGTAACGCGGGTGTCGCCCCACAGCCCCTGCTGGGCGAGGTCGACCGTCACCGCTTCGGGCCGGGCATTGGTGAGCGTGTAGCGCATCCGCGTTTCCCAGCGCTGGCTGCCCTTCTTCGTGCGCTGCTCGACGGTCGGGCGCACCTTGACGTCGAATGCCTCGCCGGTGCGCAGCGCCATGGAGGAGCCCATCGGCGTATGGTCGATGCTGTTTTCGCCGATGAACTGCGGATCACCGCGCGCGTCGCGCATATAAACGCGGATCGTGCCGGCCGGCAGCTGATCGCCAAGGCCGCCCTGTTTCGAGGTCGAGAATTTGAGCACGCTCGACGCGCTCACCGGTTCGGTCGAACTGCCCATCCAGCTATTGAGATATTCATAGGTGGCACGCGCCGGCGCGCCCTTCACATCGAGGAAGCTGACCTGCTTCTGCTGGGCATTGGCGATGGTCGTGCGATCAGCCAGCGGATAGAGATAATAGTCGCCCAGCCGCTCGCGCGGGCCGCTTTCGGTGCCGGCCTGATCGATCGCGCCGCTCCCCCCCGTTCCCGGCGACTGCCACCAGTTATGCCTTCCGCCGCCATTGGCCGGATTGCCGGCGACCAGGATGGTCTTCGCATTGGTGAAGCTCGTGCCCGTATTGTTGGTGAGCGTGACCCAGCCCTGCATGTCCATCGCGCCCTTGGCCGCGTCGAACAGCGCGACATAGTCGGCGGTCCAGCCCAGATTGGGCGTCAGATAGGATAATCGGGCGGGCACGGTGCCGCCGCGCGCGGCCTCGATCGTCACCGACAGGGTCGGGCGCGCACGCAGATTGGGCGGCACCCGGTCAAAGATCACCCGGACCGGCAGGCCATCGTCGCGCAGCACCTCGATCCGCGAACCGATCTGCATGACGATGCCGCCATTGGCCGCGAGTATCTTGGCGCGCTCGCGCGTCTCGGCGCCGGTCGCGGGGTTGGTGCGGACCAGCGTCACCTCCTGCCCCACCGCCTTGTCCATCAGCTTGTCGGGCGAGAGCAGGTCGAAATCGAAATTCTGCTCGACGATGGAAAAGCCGGGGCCGGAGAGATTGACCGTCTCGGGCCGGATGCGGGCCGAGACGTCGGGAAATTCGATGCGGTTGCGGCCGGCATTGACGCTCAATTGCCGGTCATCCTGCACCAGCGACGGACCGCCATTATAGATGGTGACGGCGACATCGCCCTGGGCAGTGGCGCCGGTGGGATCGACAGCAGCGGTCTGGGCAAAGGCGGCGGCCGGCAGCAGCAGCGCCAGACCGGTCAACAGGCGGACAGTCGTCATCAGGTCTGCACTCCCAAGACCTTGAAGAGAGCCTGATTCACGTCATCGGTGAAAGCGCAAAGCGCTTCCGCCTCAAACGATCAGGCTCTCATGCGACGATCTTCTGCCCCAAGCGGCTATATTTGCAAACAAAAAGGGCGGCGCCGGGATGGCACCGCCCTTTTTGCTTTAGGGGTTGCTCGAAAGCCGCGCTTATTCGGCGGCTTCGGTCGCCGGACGGGCGCGACGGGTGCGCTTGCGGGGCGCTTCCTCGGTCACGTCCGTGTCGCTGTCATTATCGGCGCGGGCGATCGAGGGCGGCAGGATGCTGACATCCAGGCCTTCATTCGCTTCGGTCGGCGCGGCATCGGCCTTGCGCGGACGGCCACGGCGCGGCTTGGGCGCTTCGGCGGCCGGTTCGGCCGCGAGTTCTGCGGGCTGTTCGGCTGCCACCGGCTGCTGCTCGGCGCCCTCCTCGGCCACCGGGCGGTCGCGGCGGTTGCGATCGCGACGGTTGCGGTCGCCCCGGTCGCCCCGGTCGCCCCGATCATTGCGGTCACCGCGATCCTGGCGCTCGCCGCGCGGTTCGCGACGGTCATAATCGCGTTCGGCGCGCTCGGGCTGTTCGGTGCGGCCCTCTTCGGCGCCGTCCTCATTGCCCTCGAACTCTTCGCCCTCATCGTCGAAATTCTCGTCATTCCGGCGGAAGCGCTGCTGCTGCTCCTCCTGGCGCGAACGATTGTCGGCCAGCACGCGGAAATAATGATCGGCGAACTGCAGATAATATTCGGCGTTCACACGGTCGCCGGCCATCTGGGCATCGCGCGCCATATTCTTGTATTTCTCAAGAAGCTGGGCCGCATTGCCGCGGGCGCGGTTGTCGATACGGTTGCCGTTGTCGCCACCACCCCGGTTACCGCCATTGGGACGACCGTTGTTGTTATTATTCCGGCCGCGATTGCGGCGACCGGCCTGCCGGTTGTTGATCAAGACATGATCCTTGCGTTCGCTATGATAATATTCACTGAAAACACTGTTCAGCTGCTATCCCCAAGCACCGCCCCTTCCGTGGGGCCGGATGTGGCTCCGCCAGACATGATCCGAACCGGACCACGCCCTCAGCCACCAGAGGCGCTTGCGCAGCAGCGCCATCTTGACTTTCAGGAGCAGGAAAATGCCTTATCCATCAATGGCCTGATAAGGCCATGTCGCCGGAATAGCGGTTTTCCTGATCCCGATGTAATGGCATTCACGCGATAAACCAAGCAATTTTCGCTGTGGTGGCGTGAAATCCCGCCTTCTTATTCGCCCGGCGTGGCAACGAGGCAGCGATCATGCCCCGCAAGGTCACGGCGCAGCGAGACGCCCAGCCCCTGTGCCCGCAGCAGCGCCGACACGCTTTGCCCCTGATCATAGCCGATCTCGATCGCGGCCATGCCGCCCGGCGCGATCAGCGCGGGCAGTTGCGGCGCGATGCGGCGATAATCGTCCAGCCCGTCGGCGCCAGCAAACAGCGCGCTGGCCGGATCATGCAGCACATCGCCGGCGAGTGGCGCGTCGGTCGCGATATAGGGCGGGTTGATCAGCAGCAGGTCGAATGGCCCGGTCACGCCGGCCGCCCAATCGCCCAGCTGGAAGCACGCGCGCGTCCCCATGCCCAGCCGATCGGCATTGCCCTGCGCCACCGCCAGCGCGGCGGAAGACGCGTCGATGCCCAGCCCTGTCGCATCGGGCCACTGGTCGAGCGCGGCGAGCAGCAGCGCGCCCGATCCGGTGCCCAGATCCAATATGGTCGCAGGCGCACGATCACGGAAGTGATCGACCGCCGCCTCGATCAGCGTCTCGCTGTCGGGGCGCGGGATCAATACGTCGGGCGTGACGGTCAGGCTGATCGTCCAGAAATCACGGCTGCCCAGAATATGGGCGATCGGCGCGCCGGCCAGCCGCTGCTGCAAATGGACAGCGAAAGTGACAGGGACAGACAGATCGCGCTGGCGCAGCAACAGGTCGTTGCGACCGATGCCCAGCGCATGGGCCATCAGCAGTTCGGCGTCGAGCCGGGGGGTGTCGCTGATCGTGCTTAAGCTGACAGTGGCGTCGCGCAGCGCATCGGCGACGCTCACGCCACCCCGTCCAGCTGGGCGAGGCGCGCGGCCTCATCCTCGGCCACCAGCGCGTCGATCACTTCGGCAAGGCCCGGCCCTTCCAGGATTTCGGGCAGGCGGTGCAGGGTCAGGTTGATGCGGTGGTCTGTCACGCGGCCCTGCGGGAAATTATAGGTGCGAATGCGCTCCGACCGGTCGCCCGATCCGACCATCGCCTTGCGCGCGCCGGCCTGTTCGCTCTGGGTCCGCTCCCGCTCCGCCTCATAGATGCGGGCGCGCAGCACCTGCATCGCCTTGGCCTTGTTCTTGTGCTGCGAACGCTCATCCTGCTGGGTCACGACGATGCCGGTCGGCAAATGGGTGATGCGCACGGCGGAATCGGTGGTGTTGACGTGCTGGCCACCGGCGCCCGACGCGCGGTAGATGTCGATCTTGAGGTCGCTATCGGCGATCTGGACATCGACCTCCTCCGGCTCGGGCAGGATCGCAACGGTCGCGGCGCTGGTATGAATGCGGCCGCCGCTTTCGGTGACCGGCACGCGCTGGACGCGATGGACGCCGCTCTCGAACTTCAGCTTGGCGAAGACGCCGGTGCCGTTGATGCTGGCCACCACTTCCTTGAAACCGCCCTGTTCCGAAGCGTTGGCGGAGATCATCTCCATCTTCCACCCCTGGGTATCGGCATAGCGCTGATACATGCGAAACAGGTCGCCGGCGAACAACGCCGCCTCATCCCCGCCGGTGCCGGCGCGGATTTCCAGCATCGCCGGGCGGGCATCGGCCGAATCCTTGGGCAGCAGCTGCAGCGCCAGCGCGCGCTCGGCATCGGGCAACTGCCCCTTGAGCAGCTGCATTTCCTCCTGCGCCATTTCGCGCATCAGCGGATCGGCATCGCTGTCCTCGCCGCCGGCCATCTGTTCGAGCGCACGCAGTTCCTGACGCAGCCGGCGCACTTCATGCGCGGCCCGCGCCACCGGCTCGATCTCGGCATATTCCTTGGACAGTTTCACGAACGCATCGGGCGCGAGGTCGGCGCGCGTCATCGACGCCTGCACCTCGTCCCGGCGCGCCTCGATCTGCGCGATGCGTTCGGCGGAAATATGCATCAGAGCGCCGTCACCGTGCCGATCAGCGCATCCAGTGCGACCGCCTGCTGCTCGCCCGTGCCCAGGTTGCGGACCGCCGCCTCGCCCCGCGTCAGTTCGTCGTCGCCCAGGATGATCGCCCAAGAGGCACCCGACGCGTTGGCGCGCTGCATCCGCTTCTTCATATTGCCGCGATAGCCCATGTCGCAGGCGATGCCGGCGCGGCGCAGATCGGCGATGATGCCGGTCGCCTTTGCTTCGGCCGCCTCGCCCATCGGGATCAGCACGATCTGCGGCTTGTCGATCGCCGGCTGGTCGATCAGCATCGCCAGCCGCTCGATCCCCGCTGCCCAGCCGACCGCCGGGGTCGACGGCCCGCCCAAATTCTCGATCAGGCCGTCATAGCGGCCACCGCCCAGCACCGTGCCCTGTGCGCCGAGGCGATCGGTGATGAACTCGAACGCGGTGTGGCGATAATAGTCCAGGCCGCGCACCAGCCGCGAATTGCGTTCCCAGGCGACACCGGCAGCGTCGAGGCCGCTCGTCACCTTGTCGAAGAAGCTGCGCGCCTCGTCGGTCAGATAGGCGTCGATGTCCGGCGCGCTGTCGGCGATCGGGCGGTCGCGCGGATCCTTGGAATCGAGGATGCGCAGCGGATTCTTTGCCAGCCGGTCGATGCTTTCTTCCGACAGCTCGCCGCGATGCGCCTCGAAATGGGCGATCAGCGCGGCGCGCCAGGCTTCGCGGCTTTCCGCGTCGCCCAGCGTGTTGAGGTTCAGGGTCACGCCCTCCGACACGCCCAGCTCGCGCAGCAGCTGGTCGGCCAGCACCAGCAGTTCGACATCGGCCGCCGGCTCGCCCGCACCCAGGATTTCGGCGTCGAGCTGGTGGAACTGGCGGAAACGGCCCTTTTGCGGGCGTTCATAGCGGAACAGCGGGCCGTGGGTCGCGACCTTCAAGGGCGCATATTGCTGCCAGCCCTCGGTAATATAGGCACGCGAAATGCCGGCGGTGAATTCGGGGCGCAGGGTGATGCTGTCACCACCGCGATCCTCGAACGTGTACATTTCCTTCGACACGACGTCGGTGCTTTCGCCGAGCGATCGGGCGAACACCGCGGTCGATTCAAAGACGGGTACTTCAACCCGCTGGAATCCATAGAGTTTGCGCACCCGGTCAAAGGTGGCGACGACATGGGCGAAGCGTTCCTGGAACGCCTCCGCCGTGCCGCCCAACATGTCCTGCGTTCCGCGCACCGGGCGCGGCGTTTCGATCTTCGCCATGGGGCAGCGCCTTTAACGATAATCGCGGCCCAAGGAAACGCGCTTTTTATGGCGGCATAAGGGGTGGACGCGGGCGATTCGCCCCGCCATGCTTGGGACAGACGGGCCGTCCGGCCCCCGTTCCTTTTCTGGAGACCGTCATGATCCGCAGCCTTGCTGCCGCCCTTTGCCTTTCGACCGCGATTGCCAGCCCGTTGCTGGCGCAGGATGTCATCCGTTCCAAGCCGACCGCCCTGCCCGTCGACAGCGCCAAGCCGATGCCCAAGGATGTCCCCTATCCGGGCGGCACGATCCGCCTTGACGTCGACGCCACCGACACGGTGCAGCGCATCTACCGCGTGAAGGAAACCATTCCGGTCGCGTCGAGCGGCCCGATGACCCTGCTGATGCCCGAATGGTTGCCCGGCAATCATGCCCCGCGCGGTCCGATCGAGAAGCTGACCGGCCTGACCTTCACCGCCGACGGCAAGCCGATCAGCTGGAAGCGCAATCCGCTCAACGTCTATGCGTTCGAGATCGACGTGCCGGCCGGCACCAAGCAGGTCGTGGCGCAGTTCCAGTTCCTGTCGGCGACCGCGACCAACCAGGGCCGCGTCGTCGTGACGCCCAAGATGCAGAATATCCAGTGGGAAGATGTCTCGCTCTACCCGGCCGGCTTTTATACCCGCCAGATCCCGGTGCAGGCCAATGTCACCTATCCCGCCGGCTGGCAGGCGGCGACCGCGCTGCGCGGCAAGCGCACCGGCGACACCATCGCCTATGACGTGATCGACTATGAGGCGCTGCAGGACTCGCCGGTCTTTGCCGGCACCCATTTCAAGGCGGTGGACCTGGGCCATAACGTCACGCTGAACATCGTTGCCGATGATGCCGACGAACTGGTGTTCAACACTGACCAGATCGCCAAGCACAAGAAGCTGGTGGCCGAAGCCGGCGCCGCATTCGGCACCTATCATTTCGACCATTATGATTTCCTGCTGTCGATCACCGACGAGATGGGCGGCATTGGCCTGGAACATCATCGCTCGTCCGAGAATCAGGTCGAGCCGGGCTATTTCAAGAAGTGGGATTCGGGCGAGGCGCTGCTCGACCGCAACCTGCTGCCGCATGAATTCACCCATAGCTGGGACGGCAAGTTCCGCCGCCCCGACCTGCTGTGGACGCCCAATTTCGACGTGCCGATGCAGGACAGCCTGCTGTGGGTCTATGAAGGCCAGACCCAGTTCTGGGGCTATGTGCTGGGCGCGCGTTCGGGCATGTTCTCCAAGCAGGAGACGCTGGATGCCTATGCCCAGATCGCGGCGAAGCTGGACACCACGCGCGGCCGCGAATGGCGCCCGATGGTGGACACCACGAATGATCCGATCATCTCGGCCCGCCGTCCCAAGGGCTGGGCCAACTGGCAGCGGTCGGAGGATTATTATAATGAAGGCCTGATGATCTGGCTGGAAGTCGATGGCATCCTGCGCCAGCAGACCAGGGGCGCCAAGGGCATCGACGATTTCGCCAAGGCCTTTTTCGGCATCAAGCCGGGCGACTGGGGCCAGGTCGTCTATAATCGCCAGGACGTGATCGACACGCTGAACGGCGTCGCCCCCTATGACTGGGCCGGCCTGTTCCACAAATATGTCGACAGCCCCACCACGGAAACGCCCAAGGGCGGCTTCACCCTGGGCGGCTACAAGCTGGTCTATACCGATACGCCCAACGCCATCACCAAGGCGGCCGAAGGCGCACAGAAGACGGTCGACCAGAGCTTTGGCGTGGGTCTGACGGTCAAGAATGACGGCGATATCGCGGCGGTGATCTGGAACAGCGCGGCGTTCAAGGCCGGTCTTGCGGTAGGATCGAAGATTATTGCGGTGAACGGCAATGAATATTCGGCCGACGCATTCAAGACGGCGCTGACCGAGGCTAAGGACGCCAAGAAGCCGATCCAGCTTATCCTAAAGCAGGACAAATATTATCGCACCCTGACCCTCGCTTATTCGGATGGCCTGCGCTATCCGCACCTTGAAAAGACCGGCACCGGCGAAGGCAGCCTCGACAAGCTGCTGCAGCCGCGCACCTGAAGATTTCCAAGCAACCGCATGTAAAAGGCGAAGATGCATGAATATTGACCTGATCCCCGTCGGCGAAGATCCGCCAAACAGCCTGAACGTCATCATCGAGGTGCCGGTTGGCGGCGAACCCGTGAAGTACGAGTTCGACAAGGCCTCGGGCGCGCTGTTCGTCGATCGCATCCTGCACACGCCGATGCGCTATCCGGCGAATTACGGCTTCGTGCCGCACACCCTGTCGCCCGATGGCGATCCGCTCGACGCGCTGGTCATCGCCCGTTCGCCGTTCGTGCCCGGCTCGGTCGTGCGTGCGCGCCCGATCGCCGTGCTGAACCTGGAAGACGAAGCCGGCGGCGACGAGAAGCTGGTCTGCGTGCCGGACAACAAGACCTTCCCTTATTATAACAATGTCGGCGAGAAGGACGATCTGCCCACCATCGTGATGGAGCAGATCGAGCATTTCTTCACCCACTATAAGGATCTGGAAAAGACCAAGTGGGTGCGCATCGGCACCTGGGGTGGCGCGGAAGACGCCAAGCGGATCACGCTGGAAGCGATCGAACGCTATCAGGCCGAGAAGAAGAAGGGCTGAGTCCCTTCTCGGTATAGCCGATTGAAGAGGGCCGCGCGGAACATCTCCGCGCGGCCCTTTTCTTATGGGTCTAGATTAATCGATCGGCCTCCAGGGCGAGGGCCAGCGGATCGCGGCCGCGCGGGGTGCGGGCGTGGAGCCGTGCGTCAGCCTCCACCAGCCGAGCGACGCCCATGTCGAGCTGCGCTTGCGGCAGGGTGAAAGGCAGGCGCAGGAAGCGTTCGAACGCACCATTGACGCCGAAGCGCGGCCCCGCCGCAATGCGCACGCCATGATTGCCCGCCAGCGCGGCGAGCGCGCTCGCCTCCGCGCGGGGCAGTTCGGCCCAGAGCGACAGGCCGCCAGCCGGCGATTCCACCCGCCAGTGCGGCAGATGTTGTTCCAGTTGCGCCAGCAGATGGTCGCGCCGGTCGCGCAGCATCGCCGCGCGTGGCCCCAGCCCCTCGTCCGCGTCCATCAACTGGGCGACGGCGAGCTGCTCGACCACGGGGCTGGCCATGTCCATCGTCGTGCGGATGCGGCCGAGCGCGGCCACGGTCTGCGGATCGGCACGGATCCAGCCAACCCGAAGCCCGCCCCAGAAGATCTTGCTGGCCGACCCCAGGGTGATGACATGACGGCCGGACGGATCATGGCAGGCGACCGGCGGCGGCGGCGATCCGTCGAGCCCCATCGCCACCATCGTCTCGTCGATCACCAGCGGCGTGTGGGTGCGCATCGCCACCGCAACCAGCGCGCGGCGGGTCGCCGGGTCCATGCTGCGTCCGGTGGGATTGTGGAAATCGGCGATGATATAGGCAAAGCGCGGCGCGGTCTGGCGGAAGGCCGCGTCCATCGCGTCGATATCCCAGCCATGGACCGGCAGGCCGACCGGCACCGGCACGACATTGGCCCGCTGCAACGCCTGGATCGCATTATGATAGGTGGGATGATCGATCACCGCCCGATCACCCGGCCCCGCCAGCCATTGCAGCAGCAGCGAGAAACCCTGCTGCGCGCCGTTGGTGATCATGATCTGGTCGGGATCGGTCGGGCAGCCGCGCCGCTCATAATGGGCGGCGATCGCCCGGCGCAGCACCGGCAGGCCAAGCGGATCATAGCCCAGATCGCCCAGATAGGCGGGCAGCGCCTCGACCGCATGGGCATAGGCGAGGCCCACGCCCGGCGCGGCCGGCAGCGCGGCATGGGTCCAGTTGAGCAGATTGTCGCCGGTGACCCCGTCGATGTCGGGCGTCGGCGTTTCGACCCGGCCGGGTGGCAGGCGGGTGACGCTGCCCGACCCCTGCCGGCTTTCCAGATAGCCCTCGTCGCGCAGCCGGTCGAAGGCGGCGGCGATGGTGGTGCGGCTGAGCCCCAGCGCAGCGGCCAGTTCCCGTTCGCCCGGCAACCGGACATTGAGGCCGATCCGTCCGTCCAGCACCAGCATCCGCAGCGCCTGCGCCAATTGGCGATAGGCTGGCTCGGCACTGTCCTGCGCGCGCCAGGCGCCCAGCAACCGCAACAGCGAGGGAGGCCGAAGGAAGGAAGTGGACATGGCGATCAATCCAATCAGAGAGATTTGAAGGCCACTTACGCGCCATTGGTCCTTTTGTAAAAGGCCAATTTGGCTAGGTCTGATGCCCATGATGATGACCCGCCGCCTCTTCCAGCTCTTCTGGGGCCTTGTGCTCTACGGCTTTGCCGTGGCGCTGATGCTGCGCGCCAATCTGGGGCTCGATCCCTGGGATGTGCTGCATCAGGGGCTGGCGCCCAAGCTCGGCCTCAGCTTCGGCATGACGGTCAACCTGGTCGGCGCGGTCGTGCTGCTTCTCTGGTGGCCATTGCGGCAGCGGCCGGGGATCGGCACGGTCTGCAACATTTTGGTGATCGGCACGGCGGTGGACATCAGCCTCCATTATCTGCCGACGCCGGACGGCTATGCGATGCGCGCCGCCTGGCTGGGTGCGGGGATCATACTGAATGGCATTGCCGGTGGCGCCTATATCGGCGCTGGCTTGGGGCCGGGTCCGCGCGACGGATTGATGACCGGCCTGTGCCGCCGCAACGGCTGGCCGGTCAAATGGGTGCGCACCGGCATCGAGATCGTGGTGCTGGCGACCGGCTGGATGCTGGGCGGCACCGTCGGCATCGGCACCATCGTCTATGCCGCGACGATCGGCTGGATCGTCCACCATGCCCTGCCCCTCTTCACGATCACGCCGCCCGAGCGCCCGGCGATCGCAGGATAAGTTGCCCCCTGACCGGCCGACAGAAACCCGTCGGCCGGTCCTTTTCCCGTTGAAAATGCGACGCACCTTCCTTGACCGGACCGGCCTTGACCGGACCGGGCAGTCGGGCATGATCCCGCCTCCGCCATTCCCGACGATCAAGGAGTCCCCGCCGATGCGCGCCTTCCTCGCCGCTGCCCTTACCCTGCCCTTCGCCGTCGCGGCCTCCGCCGCGCCGCCGGAGCAGGCGCTCGCTCCCCTCGCCTTCGAACAGATTGCGCCCGCCGGCACCAAGATGCCGCGCTTCAAGGTGGATGCCGCCTGGCCGGCCATGCCCGATGACCTGTTGCTGGGTCAGGTCAGCGGCGTTGCGGTCGGTCCGGACGATTCGGTCTGGGTCGTGCATCGGCCGCACAGCCTGACCGCGACTGACACCGGCCTCGCCGAATCGCCCGCCACCGCCGTCTGCTGCAAGCCGGCCCCGCCGGTGGTGCGCTTCGCCCAGGATGGCCGCTATCTGGGCGGCTGGGGCGGCGCCGACAGCGCGCCCACGGTCGACGGCGTCAATCAATGGCCCGCCAGCCTGCACGGCATCTTCGTCGACAAGGCCGGCAGCGTCTGGTTCGGCGGCAATGGCAAGGGCGACCATGTCGTCATGAACTATACGCCGGAGGGCAAATATATCCGCAGCTTCGGCCGGCGCGACAAGACCGGTGGCAATGACGCGACCGATCAGCTGGGCAACCCGTCCGACGTCAATCATTCGGACGGCATGGTGCTGATATCCGACGGCTATGTGAACCGCCGGGTGATCGGCTTCGACGACCGGACCAACAGCTACAAGGGCCGCTGGGGCGCCTATGGCAAGCCGCCGAGCGGCCCGGTGCTGCAAGGCGCGTTCGACCAGAGCCATGCCGTCGATCCTAGCCGGGTTGCCGATCCCAAGTCCGCCATCTTCAACAGTATCGTCCATTGCGTGGTGCCGACGAAGGACGGCCACCTCTATGTCTGCGACCGCAACAACAATCGCGCGCAACTGTTCAAGCGCGAGAAGGATGGCGGCCTGACCTTCGTGCGCGACCTGGCGATCGCGCCGGAAACCGGCGGCACCCACACCGTCACCGACATCGCCTTCTCGCCCGATCCGGAACAGACCTATCTCTATGTCGCCGACATGATGAACGGCCGCATCTGGGTGCTGGAGCGCAAGACCCACACCGTGCTTGGCGCCTTCGGCCGGATCGGGCGGCAGGCCGGGCAATTCACCTGGCTGCACAGCATTGATACCGACAGCGCCGGCAATATCTATGCGACCGAAGTGAATACCGGCCGCCGCGTGCAGAAGCTGGTCTTCACCGGCATCGAATGAAGGGAAACCTCGCAACGTGGCGACCGAACTCTACGACCTGACCGTCCCCGCCTTCCTGCGCGGCCTGCGCGTCCTCTCCACCCTGCTCGACAAGGGCGCCGCCTTTGCCGCCGAACAGCGGATCGATCCCGCCACGCTGACCGGCGCCCGCCTGATCGAGGATATGCGTCCGCTGACCGCGCAGGTGCAGCTTGCCACCGACAGCGCCAAGGGCGCGGTCATCCGCATCGGCGAGCTGGAGCCCTTCCCCCTGCCCGACACGGAGGAGACGTTCGCCGACCTGCAGGATCGCATCGCGCGGACCATCGCCTTCCTGGAATCGGTGCCACGCGACCGGATCGACGGGCGCGAGGAGGCGACCGTCACCCTCAAGACTTCGCGCGGTGAATTTTCCTCCACCGGGCGCAGCCATGTGCTGACCTTCTCGCTACCCAATTTCTATTTCCACCTGACGACCGCCTATGCCCTGCTGCGCCAGGCCGGCGTGCCGCTGGGCAAGCTGGATTATCTGGGCGGACTATAATCAGCCCGCGACCAGCCGGACATAGGCGCTGGAGACCCAGCCGCTGGTGCAGGGGCCGGCATAGGCCTGCTTGCGGTCGACCGGTTCGCGCACGCCGCAATCGGTCGGTGCCGCGCCTTCGGTCGCTGGCGGCGGGATCACCACGCCCAGCCATTTCTGGTCGATGCTGCGGGTGCAGACATGCACCCGTGCGCCTTCGGCCAGCTGCGCCAGCGCCTTCGCCTCGGCAAAGGGCGCGGACCGGACGCTCAATCCCTGCGGCCCGACACGGGTCGCCTGCCCCATCGCGCCGCAGGCATCCAGCCGGGGGCCATCCTCGCCGATCGTCACCGGCCGGGCCAGGGTCGCCTCGATCCGGGTTTCGGGCATCGCTTCGCGCGGGGCGCCGGCCAGCGAGCTGTTGGGCAATTCGTCGGCCACTTCGCTGCTGCGCGAGCAGGCGGAAAGCAGCATCAGGGCAAGGATCGGGACAACACGCATGAGCGCCTGATAAACCGCCCCAAAGCCGGGTGGAAGACGCCATGTTTCGCTTTAGTTTCGAGGCGCCATTCCCTATATGCTGGGTATGAGCGACGAACAGCAGAACAGCCCCAACAGCAATGAATATGGCGCCGACAGCATCAAGGTGCTGAAAGGCCTCGACGCCGTGCGCAAGCGGCCCGGCATGTATATCGGCGACACCGACGACGGGTCGGGCCTGCACCATATGGTGTTCGAGGTCAGCGACAATGCGATCGACGAGGCGCTGGCCGGCCATTGCGACCGGATCGTCATCACGCTCAACCCCGACAACAGCGTCAGCGTCGAGGATAATGGCCGCGGCATCCCGACCGGCATCCACAAGGAAGAAGGCGTGTCGGCGGCCGAGGTCATCATGACCCAGCTGCACGCGGGCGGCAAGTTCGAGAACACGTCGGACGACAATGCCTATAAGGTATCGGGCGGCCTGCACGGCGTGGGCGTATCGGTGGTGAACGCCCTGTCCGAATGGCTGGACCTCAACATCTGGCGTGACGGCAAGGAACATTGGATGCGCTTCGCCTATGGCGATGCCACCGCGCCGCTCAAGGTGATCGGCGATGCGCCCGAGGGGAAGAAGGGCACGCGCGTGACCTTCCTTGCCTCGACCGAGAAGGTGCCGGGCGATGGCGGCACGTTCAAGAACCAGACCGAATATGATTTCGACAAGCTGGAGCATCGCTATCGCGAGCTGGCTTTCCTCAACAGCGGCGTGCGCCTGTTCCTGGTCGATGCGCGCCATGAGGAGAAGAAGGAAGTCGAGCTTTATTATGAGGGCGGCATCGCGGCCTTCGTCAAATATCTCGACCGCAACAAGAATGCGCTGATGCCCGATCCGATCGCGATCGCCGGCACCCGCGACGACGTCACCATCGACGTCGCGCTGGAGTGGAACGATTCTTATTACGAGAATGTTCTCTGCTTCACCAACAACATCCCGCAGCGCGACGGCGGCACGCACTTGGCTGCCTTCCGCGCGGCACTGACCCGGACCCTCAACAGCTATGCCGAAAAGACCGGCCTGCTGAAGAAGGAGAAGGTGAGCCTCACCGGTGAGGATATGCGCGAAGGCCTGACCGCGATCGTCTCGGTCAAGCTGCCCGATCCCAAATTCTCGTCGCAGACCAAGGACAAGCTGGTCAGCTCCGAAGTGCGCCAGCCGCTCGAAAGCCTGATGGCCGACAAGATGGCCGAATGGCTGGAAGAAAATCCCGGCCACGGCAAGATGATCGTCCAGAAGGTGATCGACGCCGCCGCCGCGCGCGAGGCGGCCAAGCGCGCGCGCGAACTGACCCGCCGCAAGGGCGCGATGGACATCGCCTCGCTGCCCGGCAAGCTGGCCGACTGTCAGGAACGCGATCCCGCCAAGTCCGAACTCTTCCTGGTCGAGGGTGACTCGGCCGGCGGGTCGGCCAAGCAGGGGCGCAACCGCCACAATCAGGCGATCCTGCCGCTCAAGGGCAAGATCCTGAACGTCGAGCGCGCGCGCTTCGACAAGATGCTCTCGTCCAAGGAAGTCGGCACGCTGATCCAGGCGATGGGCACCGGCATTCGCGACGATTTCAACCTGGACAAGCTGCGCTACCACAAGATCGTCATCATGACCGACGCCGACGTCGACGGCGCGCATATCCGCACGCTGCTGCTGACCTTCTTCTATCGCCAGATGCCGCAGATCATCGAGGCGGGTCATCTCTTCATCGCCCAGCCGCCGCTCTACAAGGCGAGCCGTGGCCGGTCCGAAGTCTATCTGAAGGACGAAGCCGCGCTGGAGCAATATCTGGTCGACAATGGCGTCGACACGATGGCGCTGGAAACCACCGGTGGCGTGCGCACCGGCGACGATCTGCGCAGCCTGATCGACCATGCCCGCCGCATGCGCGCGGTGATGCGCTATGTGCCGCGTCGCTACGACCCGGCGATCATCGAGGCGCTGGGCCTGACCGGCGCGCTTGATCCCGAACTGTCCGAAGCACAGCTGGCCGAACGGCTGGCAACCGCCGTCGCCTGGATCGCCTCGCATGATCCCGAGGGCAAGTGGACCGGCCGCATCGCCGAGGGCGGCGGCTTCCATTTCGAACGGCTGTGGCGCGGCGTGACCGACCATCATGTCATCGAACATGGCTTCCTGGGCTCGGCCGAAGCGCGCAAGCTGCACGGCACCGCCAGCGAAGAGGCGGAAAGCTATGCCAGGGGCAGCCGCCTGGTTTCGGCCAAGGCCGTCGCCGCGCAGGATGAACTGGGCGAGGACGAATTGCCCGCCGTGTCGGCCAAGGGCGTCAACATCTCGCGCCCCAGCGAATTGCTGGAAGCGATCCTGACTGCCGGCCGCAAGGGCCTGTCGATCCAGCGCTACAAGGGTCTGGGCGAAATGAACGCGGAACAGCTGTGGGAAACCACGCTGGACCCGGACAATCGCTCGATGCTGCGCGTCGAGGTGGAACAGGCCGACGTCGCCGACGAAATCTTCACCAAGCTGATGGGCGACGTGGTCGAACCGCGCCGCGAATTCATCCAGGACAATGCGCTGAACGTCGCCAACCTGGACGTCTGATAAGGATGACGATGCCCGCCCGCGCCCCCACCCGGCCACCCAATCAGGATAATCTCTTGGGCGGCCGGGTGGTGGCGCGGGCCGGTGCGGCGCTGTGCGCCGTCAGGCGCACCCAAAAACCATGACCGATCTGCCACGCTGCAGCTGGGTAGGGCCGGACCCGCTCTACCGGGATTATCATGACGCGGAATGGGGCGTGCCCCAGCATGATTCGCGCATGCTGTGGGAAATGCTGATGCTGGAGGGGTTCCAGGCCGGGCTCAGCTGGATCACCATATTGCGCAAGCGCGAGGGGTTTCGCGCCGCCTTTGCCGGCTTCGATCCGGACAAGGTCGCCGCCTTCGGCCCCCATGATGTCGAACGGCTGATGGCCGATCCCGGCATCGTCCGCGCCCGCGCCAAGATCGAGGCGACGATCAAGGGCGCGCAAATCTATCGCGCGATGCGCGACGCCGGCGAGGATTTCGCCGCCTATGTCTGGTCCTTCGCGCCCGACGGGCCGATCATCGGCGACGGCAAGAGCTTCCCGACCCAGACGCCGCTGTCGGAGGCGATCTCCAAGGATCTGAAGAAGCGCGGCTTCAAGTTCGTCGGCCCGACCATCGTCTATGCCTGGATGCAGGCGATCGGCATGGTCGACGATCATGCCGCCCATTGTTTCCGGCGGGCCGGCGCGTGAAAGTGACGGCGATGGTGACAGGGCTGCTGGCCCTCGCCGCCTGCTCGGGCGATCCGGTGCCGCCGAACAGGGTCGACAATCGCACCGACAAGGCAATCGCCAACGCCGCCCCGGCGCTCAACCAGGCGATCGTCGCCAATGAGAATGCCGCGCCCGAACCGGCCCCTGCCCCGGCTGCGCAACCGGCGCCCGCCGCTGTTTCCCGTGAAACACCGCCTCCCCCGCCACCGCAGGAGGAGTATCGCGCGATCGGCACCGAGCCTTTCTGGGCGGTGATCGTCACCGGATCGGTCGCGACCTTGCAGCGGCCCGATCATCGTCCGCTGCGCTATCCCGTCACCCGCACCGACGATCCCCGCGCCATCCGCTTCATGGGCGATGGCTTTGCCATGACCGTCACCGAAGGCCCGTGCAGCGACGGGATGAGCGACGCCATCTGGTCCGACCGGGTGCAGCTTTCCTTCGGCGAAGGCGTGCTGAAGGGCTGCGGCGGCATCAAGGACGGCGGCGAATAGGCGGGATCGCCGCCATCGCTCGTCTAACCCGGCAAACAGGGAGCATGTGACGATGAGCGACCAGTCCAAAGCCGATGTTGCGCGGCGCAACTTTCTCCTGACCGCCGGAATCGCGCTCGCCGCGACCGGCACGACGGTCTCCGCGCAACTTTCCGTCCAGCCGCCCGTGCCGCCGAGCGGGCCGAAGAAGAAGCTGGGCATGCTGTTGTTCGACGGGTTCGAGCTGCTCGACGTGTTCGGGCCGCTGGAAATGTTCGGTATGCTCAAGGACCGGGTCGAGATTGTCATGATCGCCGACAAGGCCGGGCCGGTGCGCAGCGGCGCCGGACCGCAGACGATCGCCGACCATGGCTTTGCCGATGCGCCCAAGCTCGACATCGTGATGATCCCCGGCGGCCTTGGCACCCGGCGGGAGGTGAACAACCCCGATTTCCTCGCCGCCGTCCGCACGCTGGCGCAGGATACGCCGCAGGTCGCCACGATCTGCACGGGCTCCGGCCTGCTGGCGAAGACCGGGCTGATCGACGGGGTGAAGGCGACCAGCAACAAGATGGCCTGGGCCTGGGCGACGGCGCAGGGGGCCAAGGTCGCCTGGATCCCCCATGCCCGCTGGGTGGAGGACGGCAAGTTCATCTCCTCCTCTGGCATTTCGGCAGGAACGGACATGGCGCTGGGCCTGATCGCCAAGCTCTATGGCAAGGACATGGCCCGCTGGGTCGCCAACCGGACCGAATATCGCTGGCAGGAGGATGCCAGTGACGATCCCTTTGCCAGATTGAACGGGTTGCCGGGGTAAGCCCAAGCCTTACCCCGTCATCCCCGCGGAAGCGGGGATCCATTCGGCGCTACACAGGCGTGGGAGTGCTGAATGGATCCCGGATCAAGTCCGGGATGACGATAGTGGAGAGTGGTGGTTCCTACCCCCCTCAATCCGCGCGCATGGCCTCCGCCACCAGCGCCTCCGCCTCGATCAGCAGCGCATCCTCGGCATCGCGCTGCGCCACCTGTTCGCGGCCGATCAGGATCAGCAGCGGCACGGCGAGCGGGCTGACCCGGTCGAGCGGCATATGCAGCATGGTCGATGCCGCCCGGTCGATCAGGTCGCCCAGCCGCCCGACATCGGTCATCCGTGCCCGCGCATCGGCCCAGGCGGCCTTCAGCAGCAGATGGTCAGGCTGATATTTGCGCAGCACGTCATAGATGAGGTCGGTGGAGAAGGTCACCTGCCGCCCGGTCTTGCGCTTGCCGGGATGCTGGCGCTCGATCAGGCCGGAGATCACGGCGACATCGCGGAAGGCGCGCTTCAATAGGCTCGACTGCTCGACCCAGTCGACAAATTCATGGTCGAGGATATCGGCGGAAAACAGGCTCTGCGGATCGGTCACGGGCTTGAGGCCATAGACCGCCAGCGCATAATCGTTCGACACGAAGCCCAGCGGCATCAGCCCTTGGCTCTCCATCCGCCGGGTCAGCAACATGCCGAGCGACTGGTGCGCGTTCCAGCCCTCGAAACTGTAGCAGACCATATAATGGCGCCCCTCATGCGGGAAGGTCTCGACCAGCAATTGCCCCGGTTGCGGCAAGGCGGAGCGGGCGCGCTGCACCTCCAGCCATTCGCGCACATCATCGGGGAAGCGGTGCCAGGCGTCGGGTTCGGCCAGGAAATGGCGCACCCGGTCGGCCAGCCGGGTCGACATCGCCATGCGGGTGCCGCCCCAACTGGGGATGCGCGCGCTCTTGCTCGTCGCGCGGACCACCAGGTCGCTGGTGTCCATCCGCACCACCTCCAGCGCCATGCCGGAGAAGAAGAAGCTGTCGCCCGGCCGCAAGGTGGCGGCAAAGCCCTCCTCCACCGTGCCGAGCTTGCGCCCATTGGCGAAGCGTACCGCCAGCGCGGGCTGATCGACGATGATGCCGGCATTCATCCGGTGCTGCTGGATGAACTTCGGGTGCGACACCCGCCATGTGCCGTCAGCCTCGCGCACCAGCCGCTTGAACCGGTCATAGGCGCGCAGCGCATAGCCGCCGCCCTCGATGAAATGCAGGACATGGGCAAAGCCCTCGTCGGTCAGCGCGCTATAGGGGGTGGCGGAGCGGACCTCGGCCAGCAATTCCTCCTCGCGGAACGGCCCGGCACAGGCGATCGCCATCACATGCTGGGCCAGCACGTCGAGCGCGCCGGGGCGGAAATCATCGGCGTCCCGCTCCCCCGCCTCGACCGCGTCCAGTGCCGCCCGCGCCTCCAGATATTCGAAGCGATTGCCGGGGATCAATATCGCCTCCGACGCCATGTCGAGCCGGTGATTGGCGCGGCCGATGCGCTGGAGCAGGCGCGAGCTGCCCTTGGGCGCGCCCATCTGGATCACGCAGTCGACATTGCCCCAGTCGACGCCGAGGTCCAGCGAAGCGGTCGCCACCAGCGCGCGCAGCTTGCCCGCCGCCATCGCCGATTCGACCTTGCGCCGCGCCTCGATCGACAGGCTGCCATGATGGATGGCGATCGGCAGGTTCGCGTCATTGACCGACCATAATTCCTGGAAGATGAGTTCGGCCAGGCCGCGCGTGTTGCAGAAGACGAGCGTGGTCTGCCGCGCCGCGATCTCCGCCATCACCTGGCTCGCGGCATATTTGCCCGAATGGCCCGACCAGGGCACCCGCCCCTCCGGGATCAGGATGGTGACGTCGGGCTCCGCCCCCGCCTCCCCCAGCACCGGCGTCACCGCATCAATATCGCCATCGGGCGCCAGCCAGGCGCGATAGGCATCGACATCGGCCACCGTCGCCGACAGCGCTACCCGGCGCAGGTCCGGATTGATTGCCTGCAACCGCGCGATCGACAGGTTGAGCAGATCGCCGCGCTTCTGCGTGGCAAAGGCATGGACCTCATCGACGATGACGGTGCGCAGATGCTCGAACAGCAGCGCCGCGTCGGGATAGCTCAGCAGCAGCGACAGGGATTCGGGCGTGGTCAGCAAGATGTGTGGCGGCCGCACCCGCTGCCGCGCCTTGCGATCCGACGGGGTGTCGCCGGTGCGGGTCTCCACCCGGATCGGCAGCCCCATTTCCTCGATCGGCGTCAGCAGGTTGCGCCGCACATCGACCGCGAGCGCCTTCAAGGGCGAGACATAAAGGGTGTGCAGCCCGTCGGCGGGATTGTCGATCAGGTCAGCGAGCGTCGGCAGGAAGCCCGCCAGCGTCTTCCCCGCCCCGGTCGGCGCGACCAGCAGCGCATGCTCCCCCCGCTGCGCCGCCGCAAGCATGTCACTCTGATGCCGCCGCACCCGCCAGCCGCGCGATGCGAACCAGTCGGTGAGGATGGGAGGGAGCGCGGGCGGCATTGGGGGAGATGTAGGGGCTGTGGCGGATGGGGGGAAGTGGTGCATGCGTTCACCCCGCGCACCGGACATCGGGAATCGGGCATCGGGGGAAACCCCAATAGCCAATATGGCCGCCCCGACTAGGCTTCGTTCCGTCACGTCCATCGCGAACGAGGATAGCAGCATGTCGACCCGCAAGAGCCCGCCCGAACTCAATCGCTATGTCCTGCCGATCCCGGAGCGCGTGCCGCCGCACGACACGCCGATGAACGCCAAGGAGGCGCAGAGCCCGCCGGCCAAGGAGTTTCTGCGCCCGCCGGCCGGCGCACCCAATGTGCTGATCGTGCTGATCGACGATATGGGCTTTGGCGCCAGCAGCGCCTTTGGCGGCCCCTGCCTCATGCCGACGGCCGAACGAGTCGGGAAGGAGGGCATCCGCTTCACCCGTTTCCACACGACAGCGCTCTGTTCGCCCTCGCGCCAGGCGCTGCTGTGCGGGCGCAATCATCATACGGTAAACATGGGCGGCGTCACCGAAGTGGCGACCGCCATGCCCGGCAATACCGGCCTGCGCCCGGATACCTGCGCGACCGTCGCCCAGATCCTCAAATATAATGGCTACAGCACCGGCGCCTTTGGCAAGATGCACCAGACACCGACCTGGGAAACCAGCCCGTCCGGCCCGTTCGACCATTGGCCGATCGGCGACGGGTTCGAGAAATTCTATGGCTTCCTGGGCGGCGACACCAATCAATATGCCCCGCCACTGGTCGATGGCGTGACCCCGATCGAGCCGCCCAAGACCATCGAGGAGGGCTATCACCTGACCGAGGATCTGGTCGATCAGGTGCTCAACTGGACCGGATCGTTGCAGACCTTCACCCCCGACAAGCCCTGGTTCGCCTATCTCTCCTTCGGCGCCACCCATGCGCCGCACCATGTGCCCAAGGAATGGGTCGACAAGTACAAGGGCAAGTTCGACCATGGCTATAACAAGCAGCGGGAGATCACCTTCGCAAAGCAGAAGGAACTGGGCGTCATCCCCAAGGATGCGGAACTGACGGCGCCGACCGAATGGCTGCCCGAATGGGACGAACTGACCGACGATGATCGCAAGGTGTCCTGCCGCCTGGCCGAAACCTATGCGGCCTTCGCCACCCATACCGACCATCATGTCGGCCGCCTGCTCGACACGCTGGAGGCACGCGGCGTGCTGGAAGACACGCTGGTCATCTATATCCTGGGCGACAATGGCGCGTCCGCGGAGGCGGGGCCTTACGGCACCTTCAACGAACTGGCCTACCAGAACAGCATCGGCATGACGACGGCGGACATCCTGCCGCGGCTCGACGAGATTGGCGGGCCCAATTCCTTCAACCACATGCCCTCGGGCTGGGCCCATGCGATGAACGCCCCCTATCAGTGGAGCAAGATCGTCGCGTCCCACTGGGGCGGCACCCGCGTCGGCATGACGATGCGCTGGCCCGAGAAGATCAAGGCCAAGGGCGAATTGCGCCACCAGTTCCACCATCTGATCGACGTCGCGCCGACCATCCTGGAACTGGCCGGGGTGCCCGAACCCGATTTCGTCAACGGCATCCAGCAAAAACCGCTGGAAGGCGTCAGCATGGCCTATCTGTTCGACGAGGCCGAGGCGGAGGACCGGCACACGACCCAATATTTCGAGATCGGCTGCAATCGCGGCATCTATCATGACGGCTGGACTGCCATGACGATGCACCGCCTGCCCTGGCCCGACAAGCGCGAGACGGTGGGCGAGATCGAGGATGACATATGGGAACTCTATGGCCCCGACGACTGGACCCAGGCGCATAATATCGCGGACCAGAATCCCGACATGCTGCGCAAGTTGCAGGACCGCTTCCTGATCGAGGCGGCCAAATATAATGTCCTGCCGCTCGATCCCCGCCAGCGCGAACGCTTCGACGCCCGTGTCGCCGGCCGGCCGGACCTGCTCAACGGCCGCACCTCCATGACCTTCCTGCCGGGGATGACCCGGATGAACGAGAATACGGTCCCGAACGTCAAAAACACCAATTTCACCGTCACCGCGAAGGTGGAACTGGGCGCGGAGCCGGCCAATGGCGCGATCATCGCCCAGGGCGGCAAGTTTGGCGGCTGGAGCTTCTACATGAAGGACGGCGTGCTCGCCTATGCCCATAACTGGGTGGGGCTGGAAACCTTCATCGTGCGCGCGGACGAACCGCTGGGCAAGGGTAGCCACGACCTGCTGCTCGACTTCGCCTATGATGGCGGCGGCGCCGGCAAGGGCGGCACGGTGACCTTCACCGCGAACGGCAAGGCGATCGGCACGGGGCACATCGAAAAAACCGTGCCGGCCATCTTCTCCTTTGACGACTTCATGGACATCGGCCACGACAATGGCGAGCCGGTGGTGGAAGATTATGGCCCGACCGGCGGCACCTTCACCGGCGCGATCGAAATGGTCCGGATCGACCTCAACGGCGAATCCCACCATGACCATGATCTGTCGCTGAAGGCGAAATACGCCAAGCAATAAGGGACGATGCCGGCGCACGGGGACATGCGGCCCCGTGCGCCGGTGCCGTTGTCGACCGAGATTCCGTCGATCTCGTTCGAAACAATCATACCCCGACAAGAAAGATTATATCACTCTCCGCTGGCCCCCTGCCCTGCTCCTGCGTTACACCATGAGCGGCACAGCAGAGGCCGCCAGATGCAGGAGAATGACATGACCGGCGAAACCCCGCCCCCCGTCACCGAAGCCGATCTGACCGGCGTCGAGCCGCCCCATAATCGCCGCCGCCCCAAGGCGCCGATCCTGGAGATTGACGGCCGCAAGCTGAAGCCCGCAACCCTGATGATGGGCCATGGCTATGACCCGACCCTGTCCGAAGGATCGCTGAAACCCCCGATCTTCCTCACCTCCACCTTCGCCTTCGAGAGCGCGGCCGCGGGCAAGCGTCATTTCGAGGGGGTGACCGGCATCCGACCCGGCGGCGCCGAGGGCCTTGTCTATTCGCGCTTCAACGGCCCCAACCAGGAAATTGCCGAGGATCGGCTGTCGGTGTGGGAGGAAGCGGAGGATGCCCTGCTCTTTTCCAGCGGCATGTCGGCGATCGCCACCACCCTGCTCGCGCTGGTGCAGCCGGGTGACGTCATCGTCCATAGCGCGCCCCTCTATGCCGCGACCGAATCGCTGATCGGCCGAATTCTCGGCCGATTCGGGGTGCAGTGGCTCGATTTCCCCGCCGGCGCGACCGAGGCGGAGATCAGCGCGGTGATCGAGAAGGCCAAGGGGCTGGGCCGCGTCGCCATGCTCTATCTGGAAAGCCCGGCCAATCCGACCAATGTGCTGGTCGATCTGGAGGCGGTGGTCGCGCGCCGCGACGCGCTGTTCGCCGGCGAAGATCATGTCCCGCCGATCGCGATCGACAATACCTTCCTGGGGCCGCTGTGGCACCGGCCGATCAACCATGGCGCCGACCTCGTCATCTACAGCCTCACCAAATATGCCGGCGGGCATAGCGATCTGGTCGCCGGCGGCGTGCTCGGCTCCAATGCGCTGATCAACAGCATTCGCCTGATGCGCAACACGATCGGTACGATCCTCGACCCGCACAGCGCCTGGATGCTGTTGCGGTCGCTGGAGACGCTGGAATTGCGGATGAGCCGTGCGGGCGAGAATGCGGAAAAGGTCTGCACCTGGCTGAAGGACCAGCCGCAGGTGGAGAAGGTCGTCTATCTCGGCTTCCCCGAGACCGAGCGGCAGGCCGACATTTATCGCCGCCATTGCACCGGCGCCGGCTCCACCTTCTCGCTCTATCTGAAGGGTGGCGAGGCGGAGGCCTTCGCCTTCCTTGACGCGCTCAAGATCGCCAAGCTGGCGGTGAGTCTGGGTGGCACCGAGACGCTGGCCAGCCATCCCGCCGCGATGACCCATTTGTCGGTGCCGGCCGAGCGCAAGAAGGCGCTGGCGATCGGCGACAATATGGTGCGCATCTCGATCGGCTGCGAGGATGCCGACGATCTGATCGCCGACTTCGCCCAGGCGCTGAAGGCGATAGGATAATGGAGCGCCTGCGCCCGGTCATCCTGATCGCCCAGCCCCATCTGGCGCCGCTGCTGCCAATCCTGGCGATGCAATATGACGTCATGGGGCTATGGGAGGAGGCCGGGCGCGCCCGCCTTGCCGAGGCGGAAATACTCGTCACCGCCGGCGAGTTCCGGCTCGATCCCGCCATGCTGGCGGCGATGACGCGGTTGCGGCTGATTGCCTGCTTCACCGTCGGCTATGACGGGGTCGACTTGGACTGGGCACGGGCGAACAACATCGCCGTCAGCCATGCGGGCGACGCCAATGCGGAGGATGTCGCCGACCATGCGATCGGCCTGATCCTCGCCCATCGGCGCCAGATCGTCAGCGGCGACCGGGCGTTGCGCGCGGGCGAATGGCTGCCCGGCGGCAAGACCATCACCCGATCGGTCGCCGGCGCCCGGCTGGGCATCGTCGGCATGGGCAGCATCGGCATCGCCATCGCGGCGCGCGCCGACGCCATGCGCATGACGCCCCGCTGGTGGGGGCCGCGCGACAAGCCCGGCCTTGCCTGGCCGCGCAGCGAGAGCCTGGCGGCACTGGCGGCCGAGAGCGACATATTGGTCGTCGCGGCGCGCGCGACCGACGACAATCGCGGCATGATCTCCGCCACCATCCTCGATGCGCTTGGCCCCAATGGCCTGCTGGTCAATGTCGCGCGCGGGCAGCTGGTGGACGAGGACGCGCTGATCGACGCGCTGCGCGCCGGCCGGCTGGGCGGCGCGGCGCTCGACGTCTATGCGCAGGAACCGACCGATCCGGCGCGCTGGGCCGATGTCCCCCATTGCATCCTGACCCCCCATACCGGCGGCGCGACCGACGCGGCGGTGGCGCAGATGGCGCAGATGCTGCTCGCCAATATCCGCGCCTTCGTGGCGGAGGAACCGCTGCCCAATCGCGTGCTCTGAACCAAGCCGCAACGCCGCGCGTTGAGCGCCGACACGGCCGACCGGGCCGGACGGGAGAGCGACAGGGATGGCCAGCGGGTCGAGACGATGGGTGGTGCGTGGGCTTGTGGGCCTGATCCTGCTTTGCGCGATCCTGCTGCTGGTCCTCGCCGCCTTTCCCTGGGGCTGGATGAAAGGCCCAATCGAGCGCCGCCTGTCCGACCGCATCGGCAAGCCGGTGACGATCGGCGCGATGGCGCGGGCGGACAGCCTGTCCTTCCACCCCATCGTCACCCTGCGCGACCTGCGCGTGCCGCAACCCGGCTGGGTCAGACCCACTTTGCCCGACCTGGCCCGGATCGGCGAGATCCGCGCCGGCTTTTCGGTCTGGGGCCTGCTGACCGGCGGGCCGGTGCTGGAGCGGCTGGAAGCGCGGCGCGCCCGGCTCCATTTCTATCGCGACGCGCAGGGGCGCGAGAATTGGAGCGGCGAGCGTAGCAAGGGCAGCGACAGGCGCGGCGGCCGTCCGGCACTGCACAGCCTGATCGTCGCCGACAGCCGCATCGCCTATCGCGACGACAAGCGCGGGCGATCGGTCGATGCTGCGCTGACCGTCGATCCGCGCGGCCTGCGCCTGTCAGGCAACGGCGATGTGCGCGGCCATGCCGTGATCGTCACCGCGACCGGCGGCCCGATCCTCGACAACCGGCCGGGCCAGCGCTGGCCGTTCGACGCGGCGATCAGCGGCGACGCGGTCGGCTTCACCCTCAAGGGCACGATGGATGGCCCGCTCGACATCGGCCATCTGCGCGGCGAGGCGACCGCCCATGGCACGGACCTCGCCCTGCTCGACGCCATCATCGAGGCCGGCCTGCCCGGCACCCAGCCGGTCCGGCTGACCGCGCGGGTCACGCGCGACCGGCCGGACTGGATCGTCGAGGGGCTGAAAGGCACGATCGGCCGGTCCGACATTGCCGGCCATGCCACCATCCGCAAGCGTGACGGCCGCACCCGGATCGACGGCGCGCTCAGCGCCGACCGCTTCGATTTCGACGATCTGGCGAGCAATGCCGGCAAGGCGAAGGCGGCGGCCAAGCGCGCAAGGCTCGGGCCGCGGCTGATCCCCGATACGGCGATAGACCTCGCCACCGTCGATCACACGGACGGCAAACTGGACCTTCAGGTCCGGCAATTGCTGTGGCCCGGCCCCAGCCCGTTCCGCTCGCTCCATGGCACGATCAGCCTGGAACGCAGCCAGCTGTCGGTCGAACCACTGACGCTGGGCCTCACACGCGGCACGCTGTCGGGCCGGATCGGCGTCGATCAGCGGAATGGCGGGCCTCTTCTGGATATCGCCATGGCGATGCGCAGCGCACGGTTGCTCGATTTCTTCCCCGACGCCCGGATCGACGGCGCGCTTATCGGCCGGGTCGCGATCAAGGGACGGGGCAGAACCATCCGTCAAGCGCTGGGCACATCGACCGGCACGATCGCGCTCGTCGCCCGCGACGGCCGCATCCCGGACCGCACCGCCGCGCTGATGGGGCAGGATGTCGGCCGGGGCCTGACCCTGTCGAAGCGCAAGGAAGCCGTCCTGCGCTGCATCATCACCCGGCTGGACGTGCGGGACGGTATCGCCCGGCCGGGGCCGGTGCTGATCGACACGTCCCGCGCCCAGACCCATGCCACGGGCACGATACGGCTGTCGGACGAGCGGCTGGCCCTCGCACTGAGCGGCGTGCCCAAGCAGGACAGCCTGTTGCGGCTGAAGGGCAGCGTGCCGGTCGGCGGCACGATCAAGACGCCCGATATTCAGCTGCCCAGGGACGCCCGATCGGCCAAGGGCATAATCCGGATGATCGGCGATGCGATCGGCGGCGAGAAGCAGCCGACCGTGGGCGACGCCGATTGCGACGCGCTCGCCCGCACAGCGATGCGGTGAATCCTAGCTCCAGTCCACCCGCGTCCAGCCGCGCTCGGCCGCCAGCCTGGCGAGCGGCGGGTGCGGGTTGGACGCGAAGGCCTCGTCGGCGAATTCCAGCATCGGCGCGTCCGACACATGGTCGGAATAGGCGCGGATATGCGCCTGGCTGCGGTCGATCGCCTCGGCTGCCATCCACGCCTTGATCATCCGCAGCTTGCCGGTGTCGTAGCAATTCTCGCCGGAAATCTTGGCGCGGACATAGGGCAGATCCTGCCCGACATGGTCGGTCGCGATCACCGTGTCGAAGCCCAGCCGCCGCGCGATCGCCTCGACATAGAGGCGGTAGGAGGCGGTGGCGAGCACCAGCCGATAGCCCGCCGCGCGGTCCTTGGCGATCTGCTCCAGCGCGCCGGCGCGGACATTCTTCGCCATCACCTTGTCGGCATAGCTTTCGATATGCGGCTGCAGCTTCGCCCGGTCGGCGCGGCCGCCGATCATCAGCCACTGGTTGGTTTCCTTGAGCGTCTGGCGGCTGATCAGCTTCACCACATAGGCCAGCATGACGAAGGGAATGAGCGGCAGGAAGATCAATCGCCAAGGCGCCATATGGGCGGCCACATGGATGAGAAAGCCGGTATAGGTGCCCGAAAAGGTCACCGTGCGGTCCATGTCGTAAATCGCCAACCTGTATGTCATGCCGTGTCCGAAACTTTTATCCCTGCCCGTCGTTCTGTCTGGCGGATGGGCCGTTTCGGCTTGCCGCGCAACCGATAATGGACCACTAATCCCTCCACATGAACAAAGCCGCTGATCTCGTTGAGGAAAGCCGCGACGACGGCGGCAAGGTCATACGCCTGTCCGGTACCTGGTCGATTGCCTGTTTGCACGACATGCCGAACCGGCTGGATGCCATTTCCGGCCCCATCGCCTGCATCGACGTCGCCGATATCGACCATATGGACACGATCGGCGCCTGGACCATCCATCGCACCGCCAAGCGGCTGGAGACGGAGGTCTGCGGCGGCAGCACGGACTGCAAGCGGCTGATCGGCGCGGTCGGCAAGATCGACGAGCCGGTCGATATCCGCCCGACCTATGTCTCTCCCTTGAATCGGGTTTTGGGCCAGATCGGCGAGGCGGTGATCAATTCCGTCAACACGCTGGTCGGCCTGCTCGGCTTCTTCGGCGGCGTGCTGGTCACGGTCTGGGGCCTGATCCGCCATCCCAGCCGCTTCCGCATCAATGCCGTGGTCCAGCGGTTCGAGGTGGTCGGCGTCTCGGCGCTGGGCATCATCGGCCTGATGAGCTTCCTGATCGGCATCGTCATCGCCCAGCAGGGCGCGGTCCAGTTGCGCCAGTTCGGCATGGAAATGCTGACCATCAACCTGGTCGGCCGCCTCACCTTCCGCGAACTGGGCGTGCTGATGACCGCGATCATGGTGGCCGGCCGGTCCGGCTCGGCCTTTGCGGCCCAGCTCGGCACGATGAAGCTGACCGAGGAGGTCGACGCGATGCGCACCATCGGCGTGTCGCCGATGGAGGCGCTGGTGCTGCCGCGCACCCTGGCGGTGGTGGTGATGATGCCGCTGCTCGGCTTCTATTCCTCGATCATCGCGATCATCGGCGGCGGCTTCCTGTGCGCCGTGTCGCTCGACATTCCGCCGATCACCTTCGTCCAGCGCCTGCGCGAAGTGGTGCCGATCCACGATCTGTGGGTGGGCCTGATCAAGGCGCCGGTGTTCGGCCTCATCATCGGCATCAGCGGCTGTTTCCAGGGCATGCAGGTCAAGGCCAATGCCGAGGAAGTCGGCCTGCGCACCACGGCGGCCGTGGTCCAGGCGATCTTCCTGGTGATCGTGCTCGACGCCTTCTTCGCCGTCTTCTTCACCTGGGTGGGCTGGAACTGATGACCACCGATGAACGCCAGGCCAAGGAAGAGCGGATCGAGCGCGCGGTCGCGTCGGACGATATCGCCATCTCGGTGCGCGGCCTGAAGAACAGCTTCGGCGACCAGACCGTCCACGAAAATCTCGACCTCGACGTGCGCAAGGGCGAGATATTGGGCGTGGTTGGAGGATCGGGCACCGGCAAGTCGGTGCTGATGCGGTCGATCATCGGCCTTCAGGTGCCCGACGAGGGCGAAGTCCATGTCTTTGGCGAGGATATGGTCGGCCGGCTGGACGATGACGAGGCGCTGGCGATCCGCAAGCGCTGGGGCGTGCTGTTCCAGGGCGGCGCGCTCTTCTCGACCCTCACCGTGGCCGAGAATGTCGAAGTGCCGATCCGCGAATATTATCCCAATATCGGCCCGGTGCTGCGCGACGAGATCGCCGCCTACAAGATCCGCATGACCGGCCTGCCGGCCGAGGCCGGCCCCAAATATCCGGCCGAACTGTCGGGCGGCATGAAGAAGCGCGCCGGCCTGGCCCGCGCCCTGGCGCTGGACCCGGACCTCTTGTTCCTCGACGAGCCGACCGCCGGCCTCGACCCGATCGGCGCGGCCGCATTCGACGACCAGACGCGCAAGCTGCAGGAGACGCTGGGCCTCACCGTCTTCCTCATCACCCATGATCTCGACACCCTCTATTCGATCTGCGACCGTGTGGCGGTGCTGGCCGACAAGAAGGTGATCGCGGTCGGGACGATCGACGAATTGCTGGCGCTCGATCACCCCTGGATCCAGGAATATTTCAACGGTCCGCGTGGCCGCGCCGCAACCGCGGCGGTCACGCGCGAACGCGGCAAGGCCGCTGCCGAAAAACAAGCGGACGGAAGGCAATAGGATATGGAAACCCGGTCCAATCATGTGCTGGTCGGCGCGGTCACGCTGCTGCTGCTGGCCGCCATCATGGCGGCGGCCTTCTGGTTCTCGCGCCTGTCGCAGGGCGACAACAAGGAATATGACATCTTCTTCAAGCAGTCGGTAAACGGCCTCGCCAAGGGATCGGGCGTCAATTATTCCGGCGTCCCTTCCGGCCAGGTCGAGAAGATCGAGTTGTGGAAGCGTGATCCCAGCTTCGTGAAGGTCCGCATTTCGGTGAAGGACGGCACCCCGGTGCTGCAGGGCACGACTGCGACCATCGCCGGCGTCGGCTTCACCGGCGTCAGCGAGATCGTGCTGGACGGCGCGGTCAAGGGCGCGCCGCCGATCCTCTGCCCGGCCGAGAATATCACTTCGGCCTGCCCCGACGGCGTGCCGGTGATCCCGACCAAGCCGGGTGCTTTGGGCGAACTGCTCAACAATGCGCCGCAGCTGCTGGAACGGCTGTCGACCCTGACCGAGAAGCTCACCGAGCTGCTCAACGACAAGAATCAGCAGTCGATCTCCGGCATCCTCGCCAATCTCGACCGGGTGACCGGATCGCTGGCCGATCGCAGCCCGGAAATCGCCGCGACCCTCGCCGAAGCGCGCATCGCGGTGCAGCGCACCGGCGTCGCCGCGCAGCAGATTGGCGAGCTGGCCGCGACCACCAATGGCCTGATCAACGACGAAGGCCGTCCGCTGATGGCCGACCTGCGCAAGAGCGTCGCCTCCGCCAGCCGCAGCATCGACACGCTCGACAAGACGATCGCCGAAGCGCAGCCGGGCGTGCATGCCTTCAGCAACCAGACCATGCCGGAAGTGAACCGCCTGGTTCGCGACCTGCGCGAAATGTCGCGCGCCTTCCGCGGCGTCGCCGAAAAACTCGACCAGCAGGGCGCGGGCTCGATCGTCGGATCGCCCCAGCTGCCCGACTATAAGCCATGAAAGGGAGCCGGATGATGGTCCACAAGAAACTGGGTGGCGGATCGCTGGCGCTGGCCGCTGCAATCGCCCTGTCCGGCTGCGTCTCGATCGGCAGCAAGCCGCCGCAGCAGCTGCTGACGCTCGACGCCGCGCACAAGGTGCCGACCGGCGCGCAGAGCAATGCCGGCGGCGGCCGCAGCCTGATCATCGTCGATCCCGAAGCCGCGCGCGTCATCGACACGGTGCGCGTGCCGGTGCAGGTGACGCCGACCTCGGTCGCCTATGTCACCAAGGTGCAGTGGGCCGAAACGCCCCGCCATCTGTTCCGCCGCCTGCTGGCCGAGACGGTGGCCGCGACGACGGACCGGATCGTGCTGGACCCCGGCCAGTTTTCCGGTGACGGCGGCCAGCGCCTGAGCGGCGAGCTGATCAGCTTCACCATCGACCAGGCCAGCAACAATGCGGTCGTCACCTTCGACGCGGCGCTGATGACCCCGGCCGGCGTCGCGATCGCGCGCCAGCGCTTCACCGCCAGCGCGCCGGTCGGCGGCAAGATCGACGCCGGCAGCGTCGGCGCGCCGCTCAACAGCGCCGCCAACAAGGTGGCGACCGACGTCGCCGCCTGGGTCGCGGCGCAAAAGGACTGATCGGCCCGGCCGGGGTGTGAACGCCCCGGCCGCCGCCTTTCCCTTATCCCTCCAGGCTCTTGCTCGCCTGCTCGGTCACGTCCTTGGACAGGCCGGGCTCGTTCAGGATGCGCTGCAGTTCCGCCCGCATCAGTGCGGCGCGGCCTTCATCGAAGCGCTTCCAGCGGCCAAGCGGCGGCACCAGCCGGGCGGCGGTCTGCGGATTGAGCTTGTCGAGCGCGATGATGCAGTCCGCGACCAGCCGATAGCCCTTGCCCGACTTGTGGTGGAACGCCCACTGGTTGCCGGCAAAGGCGCCGTAGAGCGACCGCACACGGTTCGGGTTATTGAGCGTGAACGCCTTGTGCTGGCCCAGCTGCGCAACCAGTTCCACCGTATCGGGATGGAAGGCGAAGGCCTGGGTCTGGAACCATTTGTCCAGGGTCAGCGCATCGTCGCTGTAGCGATTATAGAAAATGTCGAGCGCCGCCTCCCGTTCCGGGCTGGTGCCGCTTGCCAGCGTCGCCAGCGCCGACTGGCGTTCGGTCATGTTGTCGGCCTCGCTATACTGGGCATAGGCGATCGCCGGGCCGTCTTCGGCGCCCGAGGCGACCAGATAGAGCAGCGCGACATTGCGCAGCTTGCGCGCGCCCTTGGCGGCCGGAGAGACCGCGAAGGCGTTCGCCTTGGTTCTGGCATGAATATCGCGCCACAGCGGCTCCAGATCGGCGCCCAGACGCGTCTGGAGGGCATCGCGGGCGGCATGGATGGCATCCGGGTCCACCTGCTTCATCTGATCGCCCAGATAGGCTTCGCTCGGCAGGCGCACCGCCTCCGCAACAAAGGCTGGATCGAGCAGCGGATCGGTGATGGTGTTGCGCACCGCGTCGACCACCGCGGTCACGTCGACGCTCTGGCCCGCCACCTGGCCGACCAGCACATTCACCATCAGTTGCTGCATCGCCTCATAACGGGCGAAGGGATCATCATCATGCGCCGACAGGAAGGCAAGGTCGGCCTGGCTGCGATTGGTCTCGACGATCACCGGCGCGGAAAAGCCGCGGTTGATCGACAGGATCGGCAGGCTGGCGAAATTGTCGAACGTGAAACGCTGCTGCGCCTCCGTCAGCATCAGCAACTGGTCGCCATGATGGCTGCCGGTCGCCGGATCATAGAGCGCGACGCGCAGCGGGATCGCCATCGGCCGCTTGTCGGGCTGGCCCGGCGTCGGCGGCACGCTCTGTTCCAGCAGCAGTTCGGCGGTGCGGCTGACCGGATCATGGCTCAGCAGCGCGCGGACATGGGGCGTGCCCGCCTGCTCATACCAGCGGCGGAACTGGCCAAGGTCGATCTCGCCGCCCTCCTCCATCGCGCGGACGAAATCCTCGCAGGTCGCCGCCTCGCCATCATGCCGGTCGAAATAGAGGTCGGTGCCGGCGCGGAACCGCTCCGCGCCCAGCATCAGCGCCATCATGCGGATCAGCTCGGCGCCCTTGTTATAGATGGTCGCGGTGTAGAAGTTGCTGATTTCCATATAGGATTCGGGCCGCACCGGATGCGCCAGCGGGCCGGAATCCTCCTGGAACTGGGCCGCGCGCAGGATGCGCACATCCTCGATCCGCTTGACCGCATGGCTGCCCATGTCGGCCGAGAAATTCTGGTCGCGAAAGACGGTGAAGCCTTCCTTCAGCGACAGCTGGAACCAGTCGCGACAGGTGACGCGATTGCCCGACCAGTTGTGGAAATATTCATGCGCCACCACGCCCTCGACGCCATCATAGTCGATGTCGGTCGCGGTCTCCGGATCAGCGAGAATATAGCGCGAATTGAAGATGTTGAGGCCCTTGTTCTCCATCGCGCCGAAATTGAAGTCGGCCACGGCGACGATGTTGAACACGTCCAGATCATATTCGCGGCCATAGACGCGCTCGTCCCAGGCCATGCTGTTCTTGAGCGCCTGCATCGCATGATCGGTGCGCGGCAGATCGGCCTCGCGCACCCAGATGCCCAGCGCCACTTCGCGCCCGCTCATCGTCACGAAGCGATCTGCGTTACAGGCGAGGTCGCCGGCCACCAGCGCGAAGAGATAGCAGGGCTTGGGGAAAGGATCATTCCACAGCGCCCAATGGCGGCCGCCCTCCAGATCGCCCTGCTCGACCGGATCGCCATTGGCGAGCAGGATCGGGTAGCGCGCCTTGTCGGCGGTCAGCTTCACGCTGTAGCGCGACAGGATATCCGGCCGGTCGGGGAAGAAGGTGATGCGGCGAAAGCCCTCCGCCTCGCACTGGGTGCAGAGCAGCCCGCCGCTGGCATAAAGGCCCATCAGCTTGCTGTTGCTCTCCGGCGCCAGCTCGACCAGCACCTCGACCTTGTGCGTCGCGCCGCCGAGGGGGACGACCAGCGCGCCGGCCTCCAGCATCCATTCCGTTTCGTTGAGTGTGCGGCCGTCGACCTTCACCGCCAGCGGCACCAGTCCGTCGCCGTCGAGTCGCAGCGGCCGGTCATGGTCGCCATTGCGCGCCACCGACATGTCGGACCAGACCCGCGTCCGCGCGGCATCCAGGTCGAAGTCGAGGGCGATGTCGGGGATCAGCCAGTCGGGCACGCGATAATCGGCGCGGCGGATGATGGCGGGAGCGGCGGCTTGGGTGGATTGGATATCGGCCATGGCACCAGCCTAGTGCCTGATTCTGTGAGGGGGAAGCGCTTTGCACATCCCCCTCATCCGGAACCGAACCGATGCGGCGTTTTTAGATCCGCTCGCCCGACAGGCGCTGGCACAGCATGTCCAGCTGGTCGAGCGTCGAATAGCGCAGCGACAATGTGCCCGGCCCATCACCGCTGTCGGCAATTTCGACCTTCAGGCCGAGAATATCGGCCAGATGCTGTTCCAGCGCGGCGATATCGGCATCCTTGCCACCGGGAGTTGCGCCGCGCGACTTGGGCTCGGCATCCTCGCCTTTCTTGGTCTTGCGCACCAGTTGCTCGGTCTCGCGGACCGAAAGCCCCTTCTGCTCGACCATCAGCGCCATCGATTCGCAGCCCGGCACGCCGATCAGCGCGCGGGCATGGCCCATGCTGATCCGCCCGTGCGACACCGCCTGCTGCACCGGATCGGGCAGGTCGAGCAGGCGCATCAGATTGGCGATATGGCTGCGCGACTTGCCGACGATGCGGCCCAGCGCTTCCTGGCTATGATGGAATTCGCCGATCAGCTTGCGATAGGCCTCGGCTTCTTCGATCGGGTTGAGGTCCTCGCGCTGGATATTCTCGACCAGCGCGATTTCCAGCGTTTCCTGCTCGTCGAAGTCGCGCACGATCGCCGGGATGCGATGCAGCTGCGCCTTCTGCGCCGCGCGCCAGCGCCGCTCGCCCGCGACGATCTGGAAGCCGCCGCCATGGGGACGGACGATGATCGGCTGGATCACGCCGCGCTTGGCGATGCTGTCGGCCAGCTCCTGCAGCGCGTCCTGGTCGAAATGGCGACGCGGCTGTTCGGGGTGCGGCTGGATCAGCGCGACCTCGATATTCTGCACCGCCTTGCTCGACGGCGCGGCGCTGTTGGCGCTCGCCGCCACCGGCTCTTCCCGGCTGACATCGCCCAGCAGCGCCGACAGGCCGCGGCCCAGACCGTGCGGCCGCTTTACCGGCTTCTGCTTTTCCCCAATTTCGTCGCTCAAGCCGCTACCTCCTGTCGGGGAAGACGCGCGATCAGTTCGCGCGCCAGACGCATATAGGCTTCCGACCCCGAACAGCGGAAATCATAGATGAGCGCCGGCACGCCATGGCTCGGCGCCTCGGACAGGCGCACATTGCGCGGAATGACGGTGGTGAAGACGAGGTCGCCCAGCACGGCGCGCACATCGTCGGCGACCTGATCGGTCAGCCGGTTGCGACGGTCATACATGGTCAGCGCCACGCCCAGGATCGACAGGCCGGTGTTGAACCGGCTGCGGATGCGCTCGACCGTCTGCAATAGCTGGGACAGGCCCTCCAGCGCGAAAAATTCGCACTGCAGCGGCACCAGCAGCGATTGCGCCGCCACCATCGCATTGACCGTCAGCAGGCCGAGCGAGGGCGGGCAGTCGATCAGGCAGATGTCCCAGCGCCCGGCGGGCGCCTCGGACAGCACCCGCTCCAGCCGGTGGGTGCGCTGCTCATAATCGATCAGCTCGATCTCCGCCCCGGACAGATCCTGGGTCGCCGGGATCAGGTCCAGCTTGGGCACGCGGGTGGTGACGACCGCCTCGTCCAGTTCGCAATTGCCGACCAGCAGGTCATAGCTCGACCGTTCGCGGTCGGCATGATTGACGCCCAGCCCGGTCGAGGCATTGCCCTGCGGATCAAGATCGACCAGCAGCACGCGCAGCCCCGTCGCGGCCAGGCCGGTCGCCAGATTGATAGCCGTGGTGGTCTTGCCGACTCCGCCCTTCTGATTGGCGATGGCGATACAAATCATCCTCGACCCTTCTTTTTGACAGGTTTGACGGATCGCGCGACGATGATGGCGCTGTCGGCGTCGGTCACGCTGCGTTCCACATGAAACGCACCTTGCCATGCCGGACGCGCGGTCTCCAGTTCATTCTGCGCATTTCGTCCCTTGGGCAGCACCCAAATCGTCTTTTCATCGGACAGATGCTGCGCCGACTGGAGCAATTTGGGCAGCGGCGCATAGGCGCGGGCGCTGATGACGGCCGACTTGGTCGACGGCGCGACCTCGACCCGTCCGCCAAAGACGGAGGCGTTGGTCAGCCCCAGCTCTGCAATCACATCATTGAGGAAGTCGATCCGCTTGCGGCGCGATTCCACCATGATCAGCGGCCGGTCGGACATGCTGGCAACGACCATGCCGGGCAGGCCAGCGCCCGAGCCGAGGTCCATCCAAGGCCCCTCGCCTGCATCCTTGGCGTGCAGAAGCAGCTGGGCCGAGTCGACGATATGCCGCGCCCAGACATGAGGGCGGGTCGATTCGGCGATCAGATTCTGCTCGTCCATCGCGGACAGCAAAAGCGACACATAGCGCTCCAGCCGATCCCATGTTTCACGTGGAACATCAAAATGCGCATCGAGCCAGGCCCGCGCTTCGTCTTCGGTCATGCTGCCTTCCGCCGCACATGGACAAGGATGGCGGCCAGAGCCGCCGGGGTGATGCCGCGGATACGGCCCGCAGCGGCTAGCGTGTCGGGACGCGCCCCGTCCAGCCGCTCGATCATCTCGGTCGACAGGCCGCCGACGCTGGCAAAGTCGAAGTCCGCCGGAATGGCCACGCGCTCGTCCCGACGCAGGGCGGCAATCTCCGCATCCTGTCGTTCGAGATAGGGCGCGTAATGGGCGTCCTCCAATATCTCGGCGCGCAGGTCCGCCGGCGCCTCTGCCAGGCTTGGCGCCAGCGTCACCAGCAGCTCCGCCTGCACTTCCGGGAAGCGCGCCCATTCGAACAGGCTGCGCCGCGCGCCATCCTGCCGCACCGCTGCCCCTGCCCGCGCCATCTCGGTCGCGGTAAAGGGGCGCGCCAGTTCCGCTTCGATCGCGGCGCGCGCACTGGCCCGTGCGGCGAAGCGCGCCGCCCGATCCGGACCAATGATGCCATGGGCCAGGCCGATGTCGCCCAGCCGCGTCTCGGCATTGTCGGCGCGCAGCCGCAGCCGATATTCGGCCCGTGCGGTCAGCATCCGATAGGGTTCGGTCACGCCCTGCAGCACCAGATCATCGATCATCACGCCGATATAAGAACTGGCCCGGTCGAGGATCATCGGCGCCTCGCTTCGTGCTCGCGCCGCGGCATTGGTGCCGGCGACCAGCCCCTGGGCGGCTGCCTCCTCATAGCCGGTCGTGCCATTGATCTGCCCCGCGCAGAAGAGGCCGGGCAGCGCCCGTACCTCCAGGCTGGCATCCAGCGCGCGCGGATCGATATGGTCATATTCGACCGCATAGCCCGGCACGACGATTTCTGCCTGCTCCAGCCCGCGCATCGACCGTATCATGGCCAGCTGTACATCGGCCGGCAGCGAGGTGCTGATGCCATTGGGATAGACCAGCGCGTCGTCCAGCCCTTCGGGCTCCAGGAAAATCTGATGGCCGTCGCGATCGCCGAAGCGGATCACCTTGTCCTCGATCGACGGGCAATAGCGCGGCCCCCGCCCCTCGATCGCGCCACTGAACAAGGGCGATCGCCCCAGCCCTTCGCGGATGATCGCATGGGTCCGCTCATTGGTGCGGGTGATGGCACAGGCCAGTTGCGGCAGCGGGCGATGATCCGACAGCGGCGACATGGTCCAGCCCTCGCCGTCCGACGCCTGCTCCTCCAGCACCGCCCAGTCGATGGTGCGGCCGTCGATGCGCGGCGGCGTCCCGGTCTTCAGCCGGCCGATCGGCAGGCCGATCTCGCGCAACTGCACCCCCAGCGCGGTTGCCGCCCGCTCGCCAGTGCGACCCCCGACATCCACATCCTCACCCCGGAACAGCTTGCCGCCCAGGAAGGTGCCGGTCGCCAGCACGACCGAGGGCGCCTCCAGCGTCTGGCCATCGGTCAGCGTCAGGCCCGCCACCGCCCCTTCGCGGACGATCAGGCTGACCGCCTCGCCCTCGACGATCTCAAGGCCCGCCTGGGCGTCGAGCATCTGATGGATCGCCGCCTTGTAGCGCTTGCGGTCGGCCTGCACGCGCGGCCCCTGCACGGCGGCGCCCTTGCTGCTGTTGAGCATGCGATAATGGATGGCACCGGCGTCAGCGGCACGGCCGATCAAGCCGTCGAGCGCGTCGACTTCACGGACCAGATGGCCCTTGCCCAGACCGCCGATCGCCGGGTTGCAGGACATGGCGCCCACGGTCGCCCGCTCGAAGGTCAGCAGCGCCACCGCCGCGCCCTTGCGCGCTGCCGCAGCGGCCGCCTCGCAGCCGGCATGGCCGCCACCGACCACGATCACATCATAGCTTGTTCGCATGGCGGCCCCATATCAGATTCAGGGGCCTGCGGTCAAAAGCGTTCCACGTGGAACATCGTACTATTAGCCATCACACGCGGAAATTTCGCTTACTTCCCGATACAGAATCCCGAGAAGAGACGGTCGAGCATATCCTCGGTACCCGCCTGTCCGGTCAGCGCATCGATCGTCCGCCGCCCCAGGCGCAATTCCTCCGCCAACACCAGCAGGTCACGGGCCGCGCCTGCGGCGAGCAGATGGTCGTGCAGTTGGCGCACGCCCTCCCGTTGCCGCGCATGCAGGGCATAGTCGCCCTCGCCCGGCAGCAGCGTCGCCGCCCGATCGAGCAGCATCGCCACCAGCGCGTCCATCCCCTCGCCCGTTCGCGCCGATAAGCGAAGACCCGGCCGCTCGAAACCGTACAGCGCGACATCGCTCTGCGCCGCGATCAGCAGCGCATCCTCGCGCGGTGCCTCGTCCGGCTCGCCCAGCCACAGGATGATGTCCGCCGCCTCCAGCGCGGCGCGTGCGCGGTCGATGCCGATCGCCTCGATCGCGTCGCCGGTCTCGTCGCGTAGTCCAGCCGTGTCGGTGAACAGGAAGGCGGTGCCGCCGATCGCGGCGGGCACTTCGATCCGGTCGCGGGTGGTGCCGGCAATGTCGGACACGATCGCCGCCTCGCGCCCCACCAGCCGGTTGAGCAAGGTCGACTTGCCGGCATTGGGCGGCCCGGCCAGCACCACCCGGATGCCGTCGCGCAGCCGCTCGGCCGAAGGTGCCGCCAGCAACGCACCGACATCGTCCGCCAGTGCCATCACCCCTTGCCCGATCCGCGCCTCGATATCGGCGTCGGGCACATCATCCTCATCAGAGAAGTCGAGCGCCGCCTCGGCCATCGCCGACAGGTCGAGCAGCCGCATCCGCCAGCCGTCGATCCGCTGCGAAAAATGGCCTTCCATCATCGCCAGCGCCGCACGCCGCTGTTGCTGCGTCTCCGCCGCCAGCAGGTCCGCCAATCCCTCAACCTCGTTCAGGTCCATGCGGCCATGGGCAAAGGCGCGGCGAGTGAATTCGCCCGGAGTTGCGCGGCGCAACTGTGGCATTGCCTCCAGTGCCGCTTCGACCGCTGCGATCACCGCGCGGCCGCCATGGCAATGGAGCTCGGCCATATCCTCGCCGGTGACGGTACGCGGCCCCGGCAACCACAAGAGCAGCGCCCGGTCGAGCGGCGTACCGTCGCGCGGATCGCTCAGCAGCGCCAGGCTCGCCATGCGGGGGGTGGGCAGTCGCCCGGCCAGTGCCTGCAACGCCGCGCCCGCCATCGGGCCGCTGACGCGCACCACGCCAATCCCCGCCGGCGGCGCACCGCTCGACAGGGCGAAGATCGTCTCGCTCACTTAATCCTTCTTGTCGCCATTCTTGCCTGCCATGCCGGACAGGCCGATATCCATCATCTGCTTGAACAGCCGCACGCCGGCATCGCCCATCGGCGAGAAGCTCTTGAACAGCGTCTCCATCTGCTCGACGCTGCCAATGCCATCCATGCTGTCCAACATGGTCTTGATATATTTGTCGTGGATGGGGCTGACGTCCGGCAGGCCCAGAAAGGCGCGCGCCTCGGCCGGGGTGCAATCCACGTCGACGGTCACTTTCATCTGCTGCCCTTCCCTGTCGCGGTCATCCGCCTGTCGCTCCATCTCATGCCGCAAACAGGCCGGCGATGGCAAATTTTTTGGGCGCGACAGCGCGCTTGCACCCCTCGCCCAAGGCGCCAATATGCGCCTCGACCAACAGACTCCCCAAGGCGGAAGGATATCCCATGGCAGACTATATTCCGATCAAGACGCTGGAAGGCGACGGCCAGTTCGACGCCTATGTCGCCACGCCGGACAGCCCGGCCAAGGCCGCGATCATCGTCATCCAGGAGATTTTCGGCGTCAATGAGGGCATACGCCGCAAGTGCGACAGCTGGGCCCGCGCCGGTTATCTGGCGATCGCGCCCGACCTGTTCTGGCGCATCGATCCGCATATCGAGCTGGACGCTGACGTCCCCGAACAGATGCAGCAGGCGCTCGACTATATCCCCCGCTTCAACCAGGATCAGGGCGTCCGCGATATCGAGGCGACCATCCGCGCCGCGCGCGCCATGCTGGAAGGCCCGGCCAAGGTCGGCGTCGTCGGCTATTGCCTGGGCGGTCGCGTCGCCTTCATGACCGCCTGCCGCACCGATGGCGATGCCTTTGTCGGCTATTATGGCGTGGGCATCGACGGGTTGCTGGGCGAACAACATGCCATCGGCAAGCCGACCATGCTACATATTCCCACCAATGACGGCTTCGTCCCCGCCGATGTGCAGGCCAAGATGCATGACGGGCTGAAGGACAACCGCCACGTCACCCTGCATGACTATGAAGGGCTGGATCATGGCTTCGCCGCCGAGATGGGCGATCGCCGCGTCGAGGAAGCCGCGCAGCTGGCCGACCGCCGCACCGCCGACTTCTTCGCGCAGGCGCTCGCCTGATGTCGGACGAAGCATACCGGATGATCGTCCGGGCCCATGGCGGCCCCGAGGCGATCGAACGCGAGCGTTTCGATCCGGGCACGCCCGGTGAAGGCGAGGTGTTGATCGCGCAGGATGCGGTCGGTCTCAACTTCATCGACACCTATTATCGCACCGGCCTCTACCCCGCCGCCCTGCCCCTCACGCTGGGATCGGAAGGTGCGGGCCATGTCGTTGCGGTGGGTGCGGGCGTCAGTGGCATTGCCGTGGGCGACAAGGTCGGCTGCGCCGCCGGCCTGGGCGCCTATGCCACCCACCGCATCGTCCCGGCCGATCGAGTCGTGCGCATCCCCGATGCAGTCAGCACGCGCGACGCCGCCGCAATGATGCTCAAGGGCATGACCGCCTGTTATCTGGCCGAGGACATGATCGACCTGCTGCCCGGCGATGTGGCGCTGGTCCATGCCGCCGCCGGTGGTGTCGGATCGGTGCTGGTGCCCTGGCTGCGCGACAAGGGCGTGGTCGTGATCGCCCATAGCGGATCGCCCGAAAAGGCGGCCAGGGTCGAAGCCGACCACAGCCTGTTCGGCCCGCTCGACGATCTGGCGGCGCAGGTGCGCGACCTGACCGACGGCAAGGGTGTCGCCGTTGCCTATGATGGCGTCGGCAAGGATAGCTGGGCCGCATCGCTCGCCAGCCTCCGCCGCCGCGGCCTGCTGGTCAGCTATGGCAATGCATCGGGCGCGGTGCCGCCTATCAGCCTGCTCGACCTCAGCCGCAACGGCTCGCTCTATGTCAGCCGCCCGACCCTGTTCGACTATGTCGCGACGGCGGAAGATCTGGCCAACACCGCCGAACGCCTGTTCGACCGGATGGCACGCGGGATCGTGTCAGCGCAGATCGGCCAGAGCTTCGCTCTCGCCGACGCCGCGGACGCCCATCGCGCGTTGGAAGGGCGCCAGACGACCGGCAGCACCATCCTGATCCCCTAAGCCTCTGGCTCATCTACATAATCTCATCAGGGGCGGCATGACACATGCCGTCCCTTTTTTTGTGCAGGCGGTCTGCCTGCCCTTCCCTATTGATCGTCATTTGCAGTATCCGACAGGAGATGCATCCGTCCCGGAAGAACAAGAACATGCCCCGATTGGCCCAGTGGATCCTGTTGCCATGGTGGACCCTGCAGCTGGCGACTGGGGCCAAGTCCTTTCTCGACAATCCGCTGATCGGTTCGTCCCGGCTCAATGCGCTGGGCCTCCATGTCGGGCGCGTCAGGCTCGCCCAATGGATGACAGCCCGTCGTCGCTCGCGTCTCGCCGCAAATCTTTCCGCAGCCGATCGTCATGCCTTTGATCGTGACGGTTTCATCGAGATTCGCGACTTCCTGCCGCCGGAGCAGTTTGCTGCCCTGCGCGAGCAGATTGCGGCCTATCAGGCTGTTCCACGTGAAATGGTGCAGGGTCATACCATCACCCGTCGTTACGCGCTGGACGGGGCTGCACGGCGCGCCATGCCCGCTATGGCCCGCTTTCTCGATCATCCCCGCTGGCGCGCGCTGGCGCGCTATGCCGCCGGCTTCAACGTCGAGCCGCTGATCTACATCCAGACCATTCTCACCCATCGTCGGGACGGCGCGCCCGATCCGCAGACCCAACTGCACGCCGATACCTTCCATCCCGCGATGAAGGCCTGGCTGTTCCTGGAGGACGTCCCGGCCGAAGGCGGCCCCTTCACCTATGTGCCCGGATCGCATCGACTGACCCCCGCGCGCGCGGCGTGGGAGAAACAGCGCAGCCTGACAGCGCGATATGGCGATTGCCGTCTGTCGGCGCGCGGCTCGCTGCGGATCGACGAAGCGGAACTGGCCGGTCTTGGCCTCCCCCCGCCGCGCCAGTTTCCGGTCCCTGCCAACACATTGGTGATCGCCGACACGTTCGGCTTCCATGCGCGGGGCGAAGCGGCGCAGCGTTCCACCCGCGTCGAACTCTGGGCCTATGGCCGGCGCAACCCCTTCCGCCCGCTGGTGGGGCTCGACATTTGGAGCCTGCCCGGAATCACCGAACGGCGCATCAACCTGCGCTGGGGGCTGCGCGATGCCGTGGCACGCTGGATCGGCCACCCCTGGCGGCCCGCAGGCATGAAAAGGCCCGCCGACGACTGAGCGTGGGCGGGCCGATCGCGATAGCGTCGATCAGATCGATCAGAAGAGCGTCAATATGCCCACCGACCGATCCATGATGCCGTCATAGATCATCGAGCAGGCCACATAGACGATCACCGCCAGGCCAAGATAGGCCAGCCAGCGGAAGCGCTCGATATATTTGGCGATGATGTTCGCCGCGATGCCCATCATCGCCACCGACAGGATCAGGCCGATGATCAGGATGCCGGGATGCTCCCGCGCGGCACCGGCCACGGCCAGCACATTGTCCAGGCTCATGCTGACGTCGGCGATCGCCACCGACCAAGCGGCGGCGGCAAAGCTCTTGGCCGGGCGCACGCCCGACACATCATCGTCGCTCGGATCGTCAGGCGTATGCGCGCCGGCATTGGGCCGCAGCTCGCGCCACATCTTCCAGCTGACCCACAGCAGCAGCAGGCCGCCCGCCAGGATCAGGCCGACAATCTGCATCAGCTGGCTGACCACCAGTGCGAAACCGATGCGCAGCACCAGCGCAGCGATGATGCCGATCAGGATGACTTGCTGGCGCTGCTTGGGCGGCAGGCCGGCGGCCAGGGCACCGACGACGATCGCATTGTCGCCAGCCAGCAGGATATCGATCATCAGCACCTGGCCAAAGGCGGCCAGGGCGCTGGGCGTCCCGATATTGCTGAAGTCGTTGACGATATGCTGCCAGATATCCGCCGGGGAACCGAGTCCCTGGGCGGCCGAAGCGGCGGTGGCGATAAGGTCGAGCATGACGGCCTAACGTCCCTGTATGTGAAAATGAAGAAAGCCGGACCATATACATGGCCCGGCTCTCACCGCAAAATATATGGCAGGGTGGCCGCACATCCGCGCAGCCGCCGCCGCGCTTACTGGTTCATGGTCGCGAAGAAATCCTCGTTGGTCTTGGAATCCTTCATCTTGTCGAGCAGGAATTCCATCGCGTCGACCGTGCCCATCTGCATGAGGATGCGGCGCAGCACCCACATCTTGCTGAGCGTCGGCTTCTCGACCAGCAGTTCCTCCTTGCGGGTGCCGGACTTGCCGACGTCCAGCGCCGGGAAGATGCGCTTGTCCGCAACCTTGCGGTCCAGCACGATTTCCGAGTTGCCGGTGCCCTTGAACTCTTCGAAGATGACTTCGTCCATGCGGCTGCCCGTGTCGATCAGCGCGGTCGCGATGATCGAGAGCGAGCCGCCCTCCTCGATGTTGCGCGCGGCGCCGAAGAAGCGCTTCGGGCGCTGCAGCGCGTTGGCGTCGACACCGCCGGTCAGCACCTTGCCCGACGACGGCACGACAGTGTTGTAGGCGCGGCCGAGGCGGGTGATCGAGTCGAGCAGGATGACGACATCCTTCTTGTGCTCGACCAGGCGCTTGGCCTTCTCGATCACCATTTCGGCGACCTGGACGTGGCGGGTGGCGGGCTCGTCGAAGGTCGAGGAGACGACCTCGCCCTTCACGCTGCGCTGCATGTCGGTGACTTCTTCCGGACGCTCGTCGATCAGCAGGACGATCAGGAAGACTTCGGGATGATTGTCGGTGATGGCCTTGGCGATGTTCTGCAGCATCACCGTCTTGCCGACGCGCGGCGGCGCGACGATCAGCGTGCGCTGGCCCTTGCCCTGCGGCGAGACGATGTCGATGACGCGGGCCGACTTGTCCTTGATGGTCGGGTCCAGCGTGTCGAGGCGCAGCTTCTGCTCGGGATAGAGCGGGGTCAGGTTGTCGAAATTGACGCGATGGCGGACAACGTCCGGATCATCGAAATTAACCGACAGCAGCTTGGTCAGGGCGAAATAGCGCTCGCCATCCTTGGGCGCGCGGATCTCGCCCTCGACCGTGTCGCCGGTGCGCAGGCCGAAGCGACGGACCTGGTTGGGCGAGACATAGATGTCGTCGGGGCCGGCCAGGAAATTCGCCTCCGGGCTGCGCAGGAAGCCGAAGCCGTCCGGCAGCACCTCGATCGTGCCCTCACCCATGATCTGCGCGCCATTTTCGGCCTCGGCCTTCAGGATGGCGAACATCAGATCCTGCTTACGCAGGGTCGATGCGCCCTCGACGCCCAGTTCTTCCGCCATGGTGACGAGGTCGGCGGGAACTGTCTTCTTGAGGTCCTTGAGATGCATTGCGAGTCGGTCCGATGGAGTGAGGGATAGAATAGCCGGGTAAGAAAGGAGATTTTGCCCGGTCAATGTCTCGGGAAAGCCTCGCGCCGGACGGGCGAGGGGAATAGTCGGCGTTTAGCGAGCGCCCGGCCCTCAAGTCAAGCGAGGACATTTCCCTATTCCGCCTGAAATCATGGGCGATCCGGGGATTTTCGACAGGTGGTGCCCCATCTGCGGCGATGGACGACATATCCTGCCCCATGATATGATGAGACATAAAATATCGGAAGGATGAGGAAATGCGTTATTTCCGTGCCCTGATGGCGATCGCCACGGGCGCGCTCACCGCGCTGCCACTCGCCGCGCAGGACAGCCCCCCGCTCGATCCCGACATACCCCCTACCGTCGTCCGCACCGGCCCCTCGCTCGACGACCGAGTCACCATTCCCATCAATATCGACGGCAAGGGGCCGTGGAACTTCGTGATCGACACCGGCTCCCAGCGCACGGTCATCGCCCGCGACCTGGCCGACCGGCTCGCCCTACCCAATCGGCGGATCGTCACCATCCTCAGCATGACCGGCAAGGCGGAAGTGCCGACCGTCGCCGTGCCCCGGCTCGGTTTCGGCGCGACCACGGTGGACGATATAGAGGCACCGGTGCTGAACGGCGAGCATCTGGGCGCCGCCGGGTTGCTCGGCCTCGACAGTCTGCATGCCAAGCGGGTGCTGCTCAATTTCCGCACCGGCCGGATGGAGATCAGCGAAAGCCGCCGCCTGCCCCCGCGCGATCCCGATGCAATCATTGTCGAGGCGCGCCGGCGCAAGGGGCAGCTGATCCTGCTGGATTCCGACGTCAACGGGATGAAGGTGAACATCATCCTAGATACCGGCGCCAATTTCAGCGTCGGCAATCTGGCGCTGCGCGACAAGCTCGTGCGCAAGAAGCGCGCCCCCAAGCTGCTGCAGGCGAGCCTGATCAGCGTGACCGGCGACACGCTGACCGGCGATGTCGGGCGGCTGGATTTCGTGCGCATGGGGCGGGTCAAGCTGACCGGCGTGCCGGTGCTGTTCGCCGAGGCCAGCCCCTTTGCCGAGCTGGGCCTGGCCGACAAGCCCGCGCTGATGCTGGGGATGAACGCACTGCGGCTGTTCGACCGGGTGGCGATCGACTTCGGCCGGGGCAAGGTCGATTTCCTGCTGCCCGATACCGGCGCGCTCGATCCGGTCCGGCTGGCCGCCTCAGCGCCCCGTCAGGGACGCTGAGGCACGGGATCAGGGATTGTCGGGTCGCTGCTGCTGAGCCGGCTGGCGCTGGCGCGGCGTGCGGCCCAGCACATTGTCGATCCACTGCTGGTCCAGGCGCGGCGGCGCCGGGCGATCGGCCGGATCGGGCTGGGCCGCCTCCTCGCCATCCTCCGCCTCGCTGCCGGCCGGCCGGGCACGGTCGATCGGCAGGCCATTTTCATCGACCATCATGCCGCCTTCCATGCCGTTATCCGGCTGGCCGTAATAGGCTTCCTCGTCCGGCTCCAGCTGCCATTCGGGCAGGGTGACCTGGGTCTCGAACTGCTCCACCGGCCGCTTGGCGACGGCGATCTTCATATAATCGGCGAAGGCGTGGGCCGGCGCGCGACCGCCATAGAGCGAAGGCACCGCCTTGGCGTCATCGCGGCCGACCCAGACGCCGGTGGTGATGCCGCTGGAAAAGCCTAGGAACCAGCCATCCTTGCCGCTGTTGGTGGTGCCGGTCTTGCCCGCGACCGGGCGTCCGATCTGCGCCGCCTTGCCGGTGCCGGTGCTGACCGCGGTCTGCATCAGGTCGGTCATGCCCGCCGCGACCCAGGGCGCCACCAGCACGCGGCTGGTGTCATCCTGATGCTGGTAGAGCATCCGCCCGTCGGCGGTCGTCACCTTGGTGATGCCATAGGGGGTGACTGCCACGCCCTTGCGCGCGATCGAGGCGAAGGCGCGGGTCATGTCGATCAGTCGTACGTCCGACGTGCCCAGCACCATCGAGGGGTGGGTGTTGATCGGCGTGGTGATGCCGAAGCGGCGCGCCATATCGGCGACGGTCGGGAAGCCGACCTCCACGCCCAGCTTCGCCGCGACCGTGTTGATCGAATAGGCAAAGGCCGTGCGGATATCGATCGCGCCGGCAAAGCGGCCATTGCTGTTGCGCGGGCTCCAGCCATTGATCGTCACCGGCTCGTCGGTGACGCCGGTATCAGGCGTATAGCCTGCCTCCAGCGCCGCCATATAGACGAAGATCTTCCAGGCCGAACCGGGCTGGCGCACGGCGGTCGTCGCGCGGTTGTAGTTGGAGGTCACATAGTCGAGCCCGCCGACCATGGCGCGCACCGCACCGTCGCGGTCCAGGCTGACCAGCGCGCCCTGCATGCCGTTCGACACATTGGCCTTCACCGCAGCGGTCGCCGCATTCTGCATGCCAAGGTCAATGGTGGTATAGACTTCCAGCGGCTCATTGGGCTCGTCGATCAGCGTATCGAGCTGCGGCAGCGCCCAGTCGGTGAAATAGCGCACGCTGTTCTGCGGCGGCTCGGGCGCCATGCGCACGCCAGCCAGATTGGCATTGGCATGCTCGGCAGCGCTGATCTTGCCATTTTCCTGCATCAGGTCGAGCACCACGCCGGCGCGGCCGATCGCGGCCTCGGCATCGGCGGTGGGGGAATAGCTGGACGGCGCCTTCACCAGGCCGGCGATGATCGCCGCCTCGGGCAGGTCCAGGCTCTGCGCGGGATGGCCGAAAAATTTGCGGCTGGCAGCGTCGATGCCATAGGCCCCGCCGCCGAAATAGACCTTGTTGAGATAGAGTTCCAGGATCTGCTGCTTGGAGAATTTGCGCTCCAGCGCCATCGCCAGCACCATCTCGCGGACCTTGCGGCCCCAGCTATAGCTGTTGTTGAGGAAGATGTTGCGCGCGACCTGCTGGGTGATGGTCGACGCCCCCTGCCAGCGCCGGCCGCTGCCGCGCCGTTCCAGCGCGACCCAGGCCGCGCGTGCCATGCCGACCGGATCGACGCCGGGGTGCATGTAGAAACGGCGATCCTCGGTCGACACCATCGCATCGACCATGACCGAGGGGATCTGGTCATAGCTCAGCCAGCGACCGAAACTCGGCCCCAGGGAAACGATGACCGACCCGTCCGCCGCATGGACGCGGATCATCTGGCCGTTGGGGGAGGATTTTAGGCTGTTATAGTCGGGCAGCGACTGCATCGCGATGAACACGGCGACGCCGATCGCGACCAGACCGGCAAAGGCGCCGACCAGACCGATCTTTAGCCCGCGCACCAGCCATTTCTTCGCCTTGCCCGGCGCCTTCTTGCTCTTGTCAGATCGTGCCATTTGCCGCCCCGGATACGCGCTATTACCGGCCCGGACCAGCGCAAATCAGGGCGCTCGTCCGGAAAACTCCCCGGTCTGTAAGGATGATGCGGCTTTACCCGCGATGAATATTATCGGTGGAGGTCCGAACAAGCCGGGGCGGGCAGGACAGACTGCCCCCGCCCCGCACCAGTCCGTCCCTATGACGCTCTTATTCCGCGTCGTCGCGCGACTTGAAATCCAGCGACGCGCTGTTCATGCAGTAACGCAGGCCGTTGACGCCGGGACCATCAGGGAAGACATGGCCCAGATGCCCCTCGCAGGTGGCACAACGCACCTCGGTGCGGATCATGCCATGGCTGGCGTCGCGAATTTCCTCGACCGCGTCGATATCGACCGGTGCGGTGAAGCTGGGCCAGCCCGACCCGCTGTCATATTTTTCCTCGGCATCGAACAGCTCCGCGCCGCAACCGGCGCAATAATAGACGCCGTCGGCCTTGTTGCTGTTATATTTGCCGGTGAAGGCCCGTTCGGTGCCCGCTTCGCGCAGCACATGATATTGTTCGGGGGAAAGGCGCGCACGCCATTCGGCTTCGCTCAGGTCCAGCTTTTCCATGGTCGCAATATGGCGTCCGCCGAAGCCCTTATCAAGTCCGCGATCAGGCCCGCTCGCGCGCCGCCTGTCGGGCGATCGCCAGCAGCTCGTGCCGCACCAGCAGATCGCCCAGCCCCTTGCCGCCGCGGCTGGACCGTTCGGCCTGGGCCAGACGCTGGATGACGCGCGCGATGCCGGTCGCGTCCCATAGCCGCACCTGGCGGGTGACCAGGCCCTTCTCCTTCCAGAAGACCGCCTTGCCGGCCGATTCCACCGCCGCCTCCAGCCGCCCGCTGCTGTCGAAATCGGCGCGGATATTGGCGATCAGCATGGCACGGGTCAGCAGCGGCCGGATCACCGACGCCATGGCCGCGCCGATCTCCGTCAGATTGTTGAGTTCCTTGTGCATCGCCCGGAGGTCGCCGCCCAGCACCGCATTGACCAGCGGCGCGGCATCGGAATCGGGATTGTCGGCCGACAGCGCATCCAGCGCCTCCGCCGTCGCCTCGCGCGGCTGTTCCGGCGCGGCGTCGAGATAGAGGACCAGCTTCTCGATCTCGATTCCCATCAGCGCCCGGTCGCCATTGGCCAGGTCTACGATGCGGCGCGCCAGTTCCTGCGGCAGGCGCAGGCCGTTCTCGCGCGCCGTCGCCATCGCGATCTGCTCCGCCTCGCGGGCATCGGGCTGATAGGAGATGAAGGCCATGCAGCCCTTGTGGTCGAGCGCCAGCTTGACCAGCTTCGACGTCGCCTTGAGCGCGCCCGCGATCGCGATCACCGGATTGCCCGCTGCCTCCGCCTCCAGCAACGCCGTCACCGCCGGCAGCGATTCATCGCCCATGCCGTTGATGCGCACCCAGCGCTTGTCGCCGAACATGGAGAAGGACGCCGCCTCGTCGGCCAGCCGTGCCGGATCCTCGCGCAGCGTGGCCACGTCCAGGTCAACCCGCTCGGCCCCCGGCCCCATCGCCCGCTCCAGTCGCCTGGCGAGCGCCGTGCTGCCCGCCTCGTCAGGACCATAGAGCAGGAAGAAGCGGATATCCGACGGCGGCGCGTCGAGCGCCTTTTCTATCTGGCCGCGATTGGCTTTCACTGGCCGGTCGACGCCGCCGGCGATGAGGCCGACGATGGCGCCGCCTGGGCGCCTTCCTTGCGCGTCGCATACAGCGCCAGGCGGGTGACGATCTGGTCGGCCACGATCTCCGACAGCCGCTCCAGCGCCGTATCTTCGGCCGCGATCGTCGCATATTCGCTCGACGTCGCGTTGATGCCGGCGTCCGACCCGGCGCTGTCGTCCAGCACCTGCGCGCCGGTCGCTTCATCGATCAGCTGATAGCGCGCCCGCAGCGTGCGCCGCTCACGGGTGATGGCGGCGTCTGACCGCAGACCGAAACCGCTGATCTGGTCGTCCAGCTTCACCACCAGCTTGTAGCTGGGGCCGGAACCATTGCTGATCGCGCCAAGCCGGTCGTTGAGCGCGTTGCGCATCAGCCAGCCGCCCTTGCCCGCAATATCCTGCACCTCGACATGGCCCAGCCCCTGCGCCACCGCGCCATGGCTGCCGCCGCCATAGACCGGGCGCAGCCCGCAGGCGGTAAGAAAGGTCAGGGCGACGAGGGGAAGGATGCGCTTCATGGGCATGATCCTTATCCCGTCACCCCGCCCTTGTCGAACCAAAGGTCGGGGTGACGGGCACAGGTCAGATGACCAGATTGACCAGACGGTCGGGCACCACGATCACCTTCTTGGGGGTGGCGCCGTCCAGCGTGCGAACGACGTTCGGCGCGGCCAGCGCCAGCTTTTCCAGTTCGTCCTTCGGCGTGCCCTTGGGCACGGTGATGGTGTCGCGCAGCTTGCCCATCACCTGGCAGGCGATGGTCACTTCATCCTCGACCAGCAGCGCCGGATCGACCGCCGGCCAGGCGGCTTCGGCGATCAGGCCCGGCTGCGCCATCTCGGCCCAGCCCTCTTCGGCCAGATGCGGGGTCATCGGCGCGACCAGCAGCGCCAGCGCGCGGATCGCCGCGGTGCGGCTGGCCGACGGCTTGGCCTTCTCGATCGCGTTCACCAGCTCATAGATCTTGGCGACGGCCTTGTTGAAGCCCAGCGCCTCGATATCCTTGGCAACGCCGTCGATCGTCTGGTGCAGCTTGCGGTCGAGCGCCTTGTCCTGGCCTTCCGCCGCCGCATCCGCTTCGCCGAACAGGCGCCAGACGCGGTTGACGAAGCGCCAGCTGCCCTCGATGCCAGCCTCGGTCCAGGGCAGGTCGCGCTCGGGCGGGCTGTCCGACAGCATGAACCAGCGCACGGCGTCGGCGCCATATTGTTCGATGATGTCATCGGGATCGACGACATTCTTCTTCGACTTGGACATCTTCTCGACGCGGCCGACCGTGACCGGCGCCCCGCTCTCGATATGGATATAGTCGTCGCCGGACTTCTTGATTTCCTGCGGCGACAGCCAGCTGCCATCGCCGGCCTTGTAGGTCTCATGCGTCACCATGCCCTGAGTGAACAGGCCGGTGAAGGGCTCGGCAAAGCCGAGCTGGCCCATATGCTGCAGCGCGCGGGTCCAGAAACGGGCATAGAGAAGATGCAGGATCGCATGTTCCACGCCGCCAATATATTGGCCGACCGGCAGCCACTGCTCGACGGTCGCGCGATCGAACGGCTTGTCGTCGGGCTGGCTAGCGAAGCGGATGAAATACCAGCTCGAATCTGCGAAGGTGTCGAGCGTGTCGGTCTCGCGCCGCGCCGCCTTGCCACAGGACGGGCAATCGACATGCTTCCAGGTCGGGTGGCGGTCCAGCGGGTTGCCGGGAATGTCGAAGGTCACATCCTCGGGCAGCTTCACCGGCAGCTGGTCCTTGGGCACGCCCACCACGCCACAATCATCGCAATGGATGACCGGGATCGGGGTGCCCCAGTAACGCTGGCGCGACACGCCCCAGTCGCGCAGGCGGAACACGGTCTTGCCCGCGCCCCAGCCTTCGCCCTCGGCGCGGGCGATGACGGCGGCCTTGGCGGCTTCGACGGCCATGCCGTCCAGGAAGCGCGAATTCACCAGATGGCCGGGGCCGGTATAGGCCTCGTCATGGATCGGCTTGTCGGCTTCGCCATCCAGCGCGACGACACGCTCGACCGGCAGCATATATTTGCGGGCGAAGTCGAGGTCGCGCTGGTCATGTGCGGGCACGCCCATGACGGCGCCGGTGCCATAGTCCATCAGCACGAAATTGGCGATGAAGACGGGCAGGTGCCATTCCGGATCGAACGGATGCGCGACCGTCAGCCCAGTGTCAAAGCCCAGCTTCTCCGCCGTTTCCAGCTCGGCGGCGGTGGTGCCGCCTTCCTTGCACTTCTCGATGAAGGCAACGGCATCGGGGTTGTTCGCGGCGACGGCCTGCGCGACCGGGTGGTCGGCCGCGATCGCGACGAAGCTGGCGCCGAAGATCGTGTCGGGGCGGGTCGAATAGACCTCGATCGCGCTGTCGAACGGCGCGACCGGCTTGAAGCTGAACTGCAGGCCGACCGACTTGCCGATCCAGTTTTCCTGCATCAGCCGCACCTTGTCGGGCCACTGGTCGAGCGTCTGGAGGCCCTCCAGCAGATCGTCGGCAAACTGGGTGATCTTGAGGAACCACTGGTTGAGCTTGCGCTTCTCGACCAGCGCGCCCGAGCGCCAGCCGCGCCCGTCGATCACCTGCTCGTTCGCCAGCACGGTCATGTCGACCGGATCCCAGTTGACCTGGCTTTCCTTGCGATAGACCAGGCCGGATTCCAGCATGTCCAGGAACAGCGCCTGTTCATGGCCATAATAGTCCGGCTCGCAGGTCGCGAGTTCGCGGCTCCAGTCGATCGCGAAGCCCAGCTTTTTCAGCTGCGCGCGCATATTGGCGATGTTGGACCGGGTCCATTCGCCGGGATGCACCTTCTTTTCCATCGCCGCATTTTCGGCCGGCATGCCGAACGCGTCCCAGCCCATCGGATGCAACACTTCATGGCCGGTCATCCGGCGGAAGCGCGCCAGCACGTCGCCCATCGAGTAGTTGCGGACATGACCGATATGGATGCGCCCCGACGGATAGGGGAACATCTCCAGCACGTAGCTGCGCGGCTTCGTCGAGGCATCATCCGCCTTGAAGCTCTGCTTCTCGTCCCAGACGGCCTGCCAGCGGGCGTCGGCCTCCAGCGGGTTGAAGCGCCTTTGCATGTCATGTCCTTACAAATGCAAGCGGGCTGGGCTCTGTAAAAGCCCAGCCCCGATGGTTTGAAAACAGGGCGTTACCGTATCAGTCGCGCCCGAAAGGGGTGGTTCAGCCGATCGCCATGCGACGCAGGTCGCGCGCCTTGGTCAGGATGATCTCTTCCAGCTTCTGCACCGTCGCGGCCTGCACCGGGGCATCGACCCACTGGCCATTCTGGTTGACCTGGCGGCTGGCGGCCACGCGCAGCGCGTCGGCGCGCAGATCCTGGTCCAGGATCGACACGGTGACCTTCATCCGTTCACTCGGCGTGTTGGGATTGGTATACCAGTCGGTGACGATGACGCCGCCGTTGGAATCGGTCTGCACCATCGGCATGAAGGACAGCGTGTCCAGGCTGGCGCGCCACAGATAGGCGTTGACGCCGATGGTGGTGACCTTCGACGCGGCCAGATCGGCCTTGGGCCGTTCCTTCGCGCCGCCCCCGCATGCGGCAAGCGGCAGGAGCGCAGCCAGCAGAAGACCGGAGGAAAGGGTAACGGGAAGGCGACGGACCATCAGGCATGTCCTAGCTTGAAAAAGACGAAAAACGCCCCGCTTCTATAGTCGACGCGCGCCATTGGGCAAGGGGGCGCGCGGGTCCGACACGCCACGGATCGTCGCAACCCGTCCTCGGAGTCTGTGTGCTCTGTGCAACAGCTCAGACAAAAAGCGGATAGCGCCTCTGGTCAATGGCGCTTTTTGGTGTCTAATGCGTCTTGAAAAATAACCGGTGGGGAAGAGATTCGAATCATGCGCGTGAAACGGGGACATTTGGCATTGGCAGGCTCGGCGATCGCCGTCGCTGGCTTCATGCTGTCGCCCGCTTTTGGCGCCGCAACCGATCTCGTCCGCATGCGTGAGGAAGCCCCGGTATCGCTCGGCGCGCTGGGCAGCATTTCTTCCTTCACCCCCACGACCAAGGATTCGCGCCTGGCTGCGGCCTATGCGAAGATCGCCGCCTCGGCCGGTCGCCAGAATTTCCGTTTCACGCCGACCAGCGGTTCGCTCAGCGGCCAGCGCTCGATCACCGTGATGGTGCGCGCCAGCGACGTCGATCGCGTTGCCGCCAACCGCTCGGTGGTCCCGGTCAACATCGCGCCCGTCAGCTTCAGCCTGAACGGCGAGCATGGCTGGCGCAAGTTCGCCCTGCCGGAAAATACCGGCCGCAAGGCGCTGGACCCGGTGCCGGTCGAAACCATGGTCGATGCGAAGAATTTCTCGCTGGATGACGGCAAGAAGGATCGCTTCAGCACCAAGGTGCTGCTGGAAAGCCGTCGCGAGCCGACGGCGACCGTCCGCAACCCGAGTGCGGACAAGGATTATTCGCTGGATCTGGCCAGCTCCTATTCGCTGACCCGCAACCTGAACGTGACGGCGGGCATCCGCTACAACAACAGCGTTGCCGGCCGCCTGACCCCGATGACCGACGAGCGCCAGGACAACCAGGCCGTCTATCTGGGCACCATCTTCAAATTCTGATCGCCTGAAAGGGCAGGGATACGCATGATCGGCATCGCCTGATGCCGATCGATCCAATGCGTCAGCAGTAACTGCCACCACCCTTGGCGCAGAGCATGACCGGCTCGGTCTCGATCAGGCGCAATGACTGCACCATGTCGGCAGTGCCCTGCTTATATTTCAGGAAATGCGGTGTCTTGAGATGCGCCTGATAGGCCGCGTCACTGGCATAGACTTCCAGCAGGCGGATGCTCGCTGGCTTTCCGGCGATCGCCACCGCCGACAGCGACAGCACGCCCGGCTCCTGCGCCACCGATGCGGCAATCTCCTCGCGCAGATAGGCCTTATAGTCCTCGATTTGCGCCGGATCGATCTCCAGCTCCGCGATCCGCACGATCGGCTTGTCCGGCGCGGCCTGCGCCTTGGCCTGTCGCCCGGCCCCGACGCCAAGCATGAAGGCGGCCAGCGTCAATGCGCCCACCGCCGCCTTAGTCCTGCGCATCGTCGAACAGCTTGCGGGCGATGCCCAGTGCGGTCATCGCCGGCGGCCAGCCGGCATAGAAGGCCAGATGGGTGATGGTCGCGATGATCTCCGCGCGCGTCAGCCCATTGTCCAGTGCCCGCTGCAGGTGAAAGGGCAGCTCATTGCCGCGATAGAGCGAGATGAGGCTGGTGATGGTGATCAAGCTGCGGTCGCGCGGCGACAGTGCCGGATCGGCCCAGACTTCGCCGAACAAAGTCTTGTCGGTCATTTCCGCCAGATGGGGCGCCAGATCGCCAAAGGATCGGCGCGCGTCGGTGGGTTCGGTCATGTCGGGTCTCCGCAAAATGGATGGCGTCTCTCCAACCTACCCGACTTATCCACAGGCTATTAGGCCCGCATCCGCGCTAGGCCCCATGACCCCAATTCATATATGGTCGGTCAGTCCGTCGATCGCCGCCCAGCCCGCCGCGCCGATCCCGCGCAGCATATGCCGGTGCTTTGCCCTGACCCCGCCCAGCGCGATCACCGGCGCCTTCGCCTGCCGCGCGAGCGTCGCAAAGCCGATCCGCCCCAGCGCCCCGGCACCAGGATGCGACCGGGTCGGGAACAGAGGAGACAGAAAGACCATATCCGCGCGCGCCGCCGCCTGAAGCTCCTGCCGGTCATGCGCCGCCTGGCTGTGGATAAGTCTGTGGAAATTTTTCGCCCCATCCCGCCCATGCCAGCCATCCGCGCGCCAGGCCGCCGCCGTTCGCGCGTCGCCCGCCAGCATCAGCACCAGCCCCCGCCGCCGCGCAATTGCCCGCAATGCCTCGAACAGCGCGCGCCGTTTCACCGCTTCGGTATGATAATGGCGAAAGACGATTCCCGCGCGCCCGTATGGCAAGCGCGCCGCCGCCGCCAGCAACGACGCATCCTCCACCCGCTCATCGGTCATCAGCCATAGGCCGGGCAGCTTTTTGCGGTGGCGGGCGTGCATGGCCATCGCCTATAGCAGCCGCCATGACCACCGACATCCCCGAAGCTGCGGCCCGCCTCGCCACCCTGCGCGACCAGATCGACCGCGCCGCCCGCCTGACCCAGCGCAGCGCCGACGACATCAACCTGATCGCCGTGTCCAAGACCCAGCCGGCCGAAGCGATCCTGCCGCTGATCCACGCCGGCCAGCGCGTCTTCGGCGAAAACCGTGTCCAGGAAAGCCAGGACAAATGGCCCGCCCTGCGCGAGCAATTTTCGGATCTGGCCCTGCATCTGGTCGGCCAGCTCCAGTCCAACAAGGCAGCCGATGCTGTCGCCCTGTTCGACGTCATCCATTCGCTCGATCGCCTTTCGCTGCTGAGCGCGCTCGCCAAGGCGATGGAAGCCGCGGGCAAGCGCCTGCCCTGCTTCATCCAGGTGAATATCGGGGCCGAGGAACAGAAGGGCGGCTGCCCGATCGCCGATGTGCCGGCGCTGATCGCCGCCGCGCGCGACGCCGACATCCCCTTGCTCGGCCTGATGTGCGTGCCCCCGGCCGATGTCGAGCCCGCCCCCTATTTTGCCCTGCTCGCGAAAATGGCGCGGGAAGAGGGCCTCCCGCGCCTGTCGATGGGCATGTCGGGCGATTTCGAAACCGCCCTGATGCTGGGCGCCACCGACATTCGCGTCGGCACCGCCCTGTTCGGCGAACGTGCCCCCGTCAGCCGCCCCGTCCCCCGGAGTGGCCTGGGGATGATCAGAAACGCCCCCGCAAGGTAATGCCATAGGTGCGGGGTTCGGCCAGATAGGCGGAGATCAGCTGGTTCGCCATCGGCGCGCCCTGCGCGAACTGCCCGGTGGTCGATGTCGCCGGGCTGCTCGACTGGAGCGGGCTGCTGAAGGCGACCTGGGTATAATCCTGGTTGAAGATATTCTGGCCCCAGAATTCGACCGCCCAGCGCTGATCCTTGCCCCGCAGGCCGACGCGCGCATTGAACACCGCAAAGCCATCCTGCGCCTTTTCCGGGAACAGGTCGGACCCGGTATTATAGTCGCTCATCATGCGGCCATCGATGTAGAAGAGCGCGGACAGGCCGTTCGACCCGATATCCGGCGTCCAGGCCATGCTCGCGGTCGTCACCAGTTGCGGCGCATTGCTGTTGATCGATCCGGGCAGCAGGAACAGTGCCGGATCGAGCGGCACGCTGCCATCGCCGCTGCCGACCAGCCGCTTGGCAAATTTCGCCCGTGCATAGGTCAGGCCGCCGGTCAGGCGGAAATGGCGCACCGGTGAAGCGGTCAGTTCCAGCTCCACGCCCTGGCTGATCAGGCCCGGCCCGACATCGCCGGAATCGCAGGTCCGCGCCGCCGACAGGGCGCTGTCACAGCCATTGATATTCTGCACGACGAAGCTGGTGCCATTGAAGGTGTTCAGCTGGAAATTCTTGAACTCCTGGCGAAAGGCCGCGATGTTCGCGCTCCATTTCGGCTGAGTATATTTGAGGCCGATTTCAAAGGCATCGACCTTCTCTGCGGCAAAGCGCAGGCTCGTCACATCGGCATTGGTGCGCGGCGCATAGACCGCCGGCACGGTATTCAGGCCGGTCGATCCCAGCTGGAAGCGGTCGAGGTTGAAGCCGCCCGCCTTATAGCCCTTGGAATAGCTGCCATAGACCAGCATCTCGTCGATCGGCTTCCACGACAGCACCGCCGTGCCGCTGAACTCGCCGTCGCTGATCTTGTCGTTGAGGTCGAGCGCATTGAGCGTGGTCGAGCCATTGCCAAGGCAACCGAGCGTCAGGATGCCACCCGCCAGCGCCGCCGCACTGCCCAGCGACGCATTGGTCGCCAGCGTCGGCAGCGAAGAGGCCTGCAACGCCGCGCAGGTCGCGTTGTTGTTATTGAAATCCGAAGAGAATTTCTTCGATTCATGGGTGTAGCGCAGGCCCAGGGTCAGATCGAGCCGCTTGGTGATGTGGATGATATTATGGGTGAAGAGCGCCCAATTCTCGCTCTTCTGGCGATAGATGGAGGCAACGTCGCCGGTGCCTTCCGGGATCGCCGCCAGCGCGCGCAGGCCATTGCCAAGACCGGTGGAGATCGCCCCCGCCTGCGCCGCCGCAACGCCGGCCGGCAGTCCGGCATTGATCAGCGCGGCAGTCAGGCCGGCGTTGAGATTGGCCTGCGTGCCGCCGATCAGCGCCGACGTGGCAAGACCGCTGCCGCAGGCTGCCAGTTGCGCTGCGGTGAAGTTGCTGTTGACGCCCGCACCCGCCATCAGGCGACAGGCGGCAAAGCGGCCATAGTCGGCGCCGAAGCGGATATTATCTTCCAGCGTCAGCTTCTCATTGGCGTAATAGCCGCCCACCAGCCAGTCGAGCGCCTCGTTGAAGGCTGAACCCTGCGCCCGCAATTCCTGGGTGAAGGTCTTGAACTGGCGATAGGTGTTGGGATCGCGATAGAGAAGGTCAGCGCCCGAATAGTCATAATCGCCATAGTCGCGGGATTTATAGTCGCGATAGGCGGTGATGCTGGTCAGTTTCGCGCCGCCCAGATCATAGTTGATCTCGCCCGACACGCCCCAATCCTTGAGCTTGCTGACATAGTCGCGCCCTTCGGTGATGGTCAGCTCGCGATCATAGGGATCGGCGGGGAAGACGCTGCCCTGCCCGGCCAGAATCGCGCCGATGCGGTTGAACGGTGCCGTGCTATAGCCGCCGCCGGTCGCCGGCCGCCGCTCGCGCGTCTCGACATAGGCCGCGCCACAGCAGCTTTCGTCGCGATTGGTATAATCGCCGATCAGCCGGATCGACAGGGCATCACTGGGTTCGATCAGCGCCTGACCACGCAGGAAATAGCGGTCGCGATCATTGGTATCGCCAACCTTGTTGCCGCTGGCATCGACCAGATCGTAGAAACCGTCGCGCTTGGACCAGACGCCGTCCAGGCTCAGCGCGATCCCCTTGGCGATCGGGCCCGTGATGCGCCCGGCCAGGCGCCAATAATCATAATTGCCATAGGTCGCCTCGGCCATGCCGCCCAGGGTGAATTCCGGCGCCTTGCTGACGATGTTGATCAAACCGGCCGACGCATTGCGGCCGAACAACGTGCCCTGCGGCCCGCGCAGCACCTCGACCCGCTCGATCTCGCCCAGATCATTGAGGCCCGCGCCGGTACGCGAACGATAGACGCCGTCGATGAACACCGCGACCGAGCTTTCCAGGCCAGGATTGTCGCCGACCGTGCCGATACCGCGAATACGGGCCGAACCATTGGCCTCGGTCCCGGTCGAAGAAACCAGCAGGGACGGCGCCAGTTGATTGAGCGCGCGAATATCATTGGCGCCGCTATTCTGCATCGCCTGCTGGCCGACCGCCGATACCGCGATCGGCACGTCGGACAGTGGGCTGGCGCGGCGGGTCGCGGTGACGATGATGTCGACGCTTTCGGTGTCCACCGCCGCCTGCGGCGCGGCATCCTGGGCATGGGCAAGCGGTATGGCGCCCACCAGCGCGACGGCACCGGCGGACAGCAGCCAAAGGCTCTTGTGCATCATGATGTGCATCCTCTCCTGGCCCGCCTGGCTTTTTGCCGGGTCGGGACTATGCGCGATTATGCTGCCACAGTCGGAATAACGCAATATATCGCGTGATTCCGGGCTTTTTCCGCAGTTGCGTGATGATGGCTGCATGGCCCTGTTGCCTAGCAGCAACAATTTAACGCCCGGTTTCCGTAGCGTTTGCTTACGTCAGCGGAAAGCGCAGCAATCGGTCGGAAACGGGTATCAACGCCATTGCACCCGGCCCGACGGCCTTTTGTATCTCGCCATGGCCCGCATCCAGCCCGCCGGTCAGCGCGCCGAGCGCCGGCAGGATCAGCTTGGTCGGCGATCCGACGAAGCAGCGGCGCGACACATGCCGGCCGCGCAGCGACAGGCGCAGCTTGGGGTGGAAATGGCCCGATATCTCTGGCCGGGGGTCGGTCGCGTCGGCCTCATGCCGCAGCCAGACGCCGTCCACCTCCGCCTCCACCGCACGGCGTCCGCCCGGCATCTGCGCCACGCCGACGTCATGATTGCCGGTTATCCACAGCCAGTCGAGCCGTTCGGTCAGCCCCTGCAATCGCGCCCGCGCCCGCGGGTCCAGCCGCGCCGCGCCATCGGCATCATGAAAACTGTCGCCCAAAGACCAGATTGCCCGCGCGCCGGTGCGCGCCACCAGCGCCTCGATCATGTCCAGCGTCGCCGCGCTGTCATGCGGCGGCAGGAACTGGCCGAAACGCGCATACCAGCTCGCCTTCTCGAAATGCAGGTCGGCCACCAGCAGCGCGCCATGCGCCGGCCAGAACAAAGCCGCCTCCGGCAAAGCCAGGAAATCATGACCTGCGAACGAAAGGGGAACCATCGCCCGGCTATGCGCCCTCTTCGCCCGGCTTTCAAGTATGCGCGCCAGCGCCTATAGGGCTCCCCATGTTCACCGTCGCAGCCCTCTACCGTTTCGCCACCTTCGCCGACCCGCAGGCAACCGCTGCCGACCTGCGCGCGCTCTGCGCCGATCTTGGCACCTGCGGCACGCTGATCCTGGCGCGTGAAGGCATCAATGGCACGGTCGCGGGCACGGCCGACGCGATCGAGCGGCTGGTCGCCCATATCCGTGCCCTGCCCGGTTGCGCCGATGTCGACGTCAAATATGCAACCGCCGACAGCGCGCCCTTCGGCAAGATGAAGGTCAAGGTGAAGGCGGAGATCGTGACCCTGGGCGCGGGCGACCTCGATCCCGCCCATCAGGCCGGCGTGCATCTCGACCCCACGGACTGGAACGCACTGATCGCCGATCCCGACACCGTCATCATCGACACCCGCAACGCCTATGAGGTGGCAGTCGGCACGTTCGAGAATGCGATCGACCCGGCCACCCGCTCCTTCCGCGAATTTCCCGCCTGGTTCGACGATTTCGCCGCCAAGCTGCGCGACGAAGGCCGCAGCCCCAAGATCGCGATGTTCTGCACCGGCGGCATTCGCTGCGAAAAATCGACCGCGCTGGTCAAGGCGCGCGGCTTTGATGAAGTCTATCACCTCAAGGGCGGGATCCTGCGCTATCTGGAGGAAATGCCACAGGCGCAAAGCCGGTGGCAGGGCGACTGCTATGTCTTCGACGAGCGGGTCGCGGTCGGCCATGGGCTGAAACAGGGCCATTATGCCACCTGCAGCGCCTGTGGCCTGCCCTATCCGCGCGATACCGACCATGACTGCCTCGGCGACGCCGACGGCGCCTGGCCGCATCGGGGCTAATCCGCGCTTTCCACCAATTCGACCATCTCGAACTGATAGGATGTCCAGCCCCGCATCCGCGCGCCGTCGGGCGCGGCGGCGCGCTTCTTCTTCGCCTCGGCCAGCGAGCGGGTGTGGCCCCAGAAGACCTCGGTCTTGCCATTTTCCAGTATGGCCACGATCCGCCAATAATGGGTGAAGGGGTCGGCGGTCGGCCCGATCTTCTTCACATAGCCGTCCGGCATGGTGGCCGTCAGATAGCGTTTCCGGCGCGCCATCGGTTCAGGCCTGATAGCGGTGCAGACCCGCCCCATGCGCCTTCAGCCAGGCGCGCGCCGGGCGCGGATCCTCGCCATAGATGCGGGCATGGGCCGCGTGGAAGGCCGGGCTATGGTCCATGTGCAGCAGATGCGCCAGCTCATGCGCCACGGTCGATCGCCGCACCCAGGCCGGCGCCAGGATCAGCCGCCAGCTATAGCGGATCGCCCCGGTCGATGTGCAACTGCCCCAACGGCTGCGCGTGTCGCCGGTGCCGACCGAGGCAACGATCAGGCCATGATCCTGCGCCATCGCCAGCGTCTCCGCCTCCAGCACCGCCTTGGCCCGTGTCCTCAGCCAGCGCAGCACCCGCGCACCGACCGATTCCGCCGCCCCGCCCAGGATCAGCCGGTCGCCCTCCAGCCGGATCGTGCGGGTCGCCCCCGCGATCCAGCAGATGCGCACCTCGCGCCCTTCCAGCGGGAAGGTCGCGCCATCGCCCAGCAGCGTCACCGCCGGCGTCACCGCCATTTGCGCCCGGACCCAATCCTCATGCCCCTGTGCCCAGCCGAGCGCGCGCTTGAGGTTCGCCCGCGCCGGCAGCGACAGCCGCAATTCGCCGCGCAGCCCGTCGATCGTCAGCTTGTAGGCGCGCGCCCGTGCCGACCGGCGCACCCGCACCGGCATGGCGACGCCGTCGATCAGGATTTCTGCCTCAGAGCTCTCGGTCGACAAGATGATGTTCCCAATCGCCGGCATCGGCCTCCGCCACGGTCCAGCCGCGTACGGATTCCTTGGCCCGATGCACCGCCTCGCGATCGCCGCAGACCAGATAATGCCAATCGGGCAGCGGCAGCCCCGCCTCGCGCAGCCGATAGGCACAGGTGCGCGGCAGCCAGCTGATCTGCTTCACCTTGGCCGGGGTCAGCCGCACGCAATCGGGCACGAACCGCCGCCGGTCGGGATAGTTGGTGCATTGGCCGCTATGCCGGTCGAGCAGGCGACAGGCGACATTGGTCGGATAGATGCGGCCCGTGTCCTCATCTTCCGCCTTGTGCAGGCAGCATTTGCCGCAACCGTCGCACAGCGCTTCCCATTCGGCGCGGTTCAGCTTGTCGAGGGGCTTGTCCCAGAAGTCCAAATGTCACTTGACCCATTTTTCGAGAAAGGCGCGCACGATATCCGGCGCACCCTCGTCCACGTCCGGCGTGCCCGGATCATCGACCGGCACCAGCGCGATCGGCTTGCCGTCCGGCCCGAACAGATAGGGCGTGCGGCTGTGGCTGACCAGATAGTCGCTCGCCCCTTCCGGCTTTTCCGCATTGTAGAGGACGACGAAGTCCTTGGCCACCTTTGCGATCTGCTCCGGCGTGCCGGTCAGGCCGACGAGGCGCGGGTGGAAGGCCGCGACATAGGTTTTCAGTACCGCCGGCGTGTCCCGCTTGGGATCGACGCTGATGAAGATCGGCTGCACCTTCGCGGCCCGTTCGGGTGCTTCCTTTTCGAAGGCGCTCAACGCCTGCATGATCCGCTGCAGATCGACCGGGCAGACATCCGGGCAATAGGTATAGCCGAAATAGACGATCCGATACTGGCCCTTATAATCGTCCCAATGCACGGTCTTGCCGTCCTGGTCCGTCAGGGTGAAGGACGCGCCGATGCGCGCACCGACCAGATTGCCCTGCTCGCTCTCGCCGCTTGATGCGTTGCCGCCAGCCCCCATATTGCATGCCGTCAGCAAGGCCAGAAGCGGCAGGGCGAGCGAGATCAGCGCTTTGTTCATGGTGTCGCCTGCCATGCCTTGCTATGGGCCGATTTGCAAATCGAACGGGGCGCGCGACGATGAAGATTGGGATGAAGAGCGGACTTTCCACCTGGCTGTTTCTGGCGCGGCCTGCCGCCATCACCCTGGCACTGATGGCCCCGGTTGCGGCCCAGGCCCAGTTTTCCAACAATTACAACTTCCTCAAGGCGGTGAAGGACGCCGACGGGGAAAAGGCAACCGACCTGCTGCAGAAGCCGGGTTCGACCGTCATCAACAGCCGCGACGTCACCACCGGCGAAACCGCGCTGCACATCGTCATCGGCCGCCGCGACACGACATGGCTCAACTTCATGCTGTCAAAGGGCGCCAATCCGAACCTGGCCGACAATAATGGCACCACGCCGCTGTTGCTCGCCGTGCAGAACCGGTACGAGGAAGGCGTGCGCCTGCTGCTCGCCCGCGGCGCCCAGGTCGACAAGACCAATGGCAGCGGCGAAACCGCCTTGATCCGCGCGGTGCAGCTGCGCGACATCGGCCTGGTCCGCCTGCTGGTGGCGCAGGGCGCCAATGCGGACAAGCGCGACACCATCGCCGGCATGTCCGCCCGCGACTATGCCGAGCGCGACAGCCGCACCCCCGGCCTGGTCGAAGCGCTCGATTCCGCCAAGACCAACGCCGCCGCGCCCAAGGGCCCGGTCCAGGGTCCGGTCTTCTGATATGAAAAAGGGCGGCCAGGCCGCCCTTTTCTTTAACCCTTACCAGCCCAATTCCGCCGCATAATCCGGGTCGGCCAGCGCCGACAGACGGCGGGCGGCGCGGCGGGCGAAGCGCAGCGTCTCTGCCTTGCGCCGGGCGGCGGCCAGCGGCTCGAACGGCGCGGCCCGCACCAGTTCGGCATCATATTGGTCGGCGACGATCAGGCCGGTGCGAGCCGGCCACAGCGCCTCGCTGTCGAATAGGCTGACGTCGAAGCCCGATGGCACCGCCCAGAAATAGCGGTCGCAATAGTCGAAATAATCCGGCCATTTCATGTCGCCCAGCAGGTCCGCCCGGCTGCACTTGATCTCGACGATGGTCAGGCGCCCGGCGCTGTCGATCGCCATGATGTCGGCCCGCCGGCCATTGGGCAGCGGCACTTCCAATATGCCGTTCATGTCATGGCGGTGGAACAGGCGCAGCGTGCCGCGCGCAACCGCCAGTGCGGTTCCGTCGGTCAGCGGTGAACAGCGATCGGCGTCTTGGGCGGCGTCTTGAATGGTCATGGCACCAAACTAGAACAGGAAGGGAACAAAAGAAAAGACCGATTCGGACATGGGGTCCGAACCGGCCTTCAAAAGGGCGTCACTGTCGCGCGGTGAGCGCGGATCAGCGATAGAAGACGTGATTGTCGATCGACGCCAGCTTTGTCTTGCCCCAGCCCGGCGACACGCGGCGAGCGTGGAAGAACAGCGCGCCTTCGGCCTGGCTGTCCCAGCTATCGTCCAGAGCGATCTGCGCGATCGCAACAGCTTCGCGCCAGGAATCGCTGGCGATATTGATCGGCGGCATGCCGTGACCACGCACGAAGCTGAACTGGCTCGGCTGGTAGACGACGCCACACAGGCTGCTAGCGAAGCGACCCGACTTGGCGCGGTTGATGATGACGCGGGCAACGGCCAGCTGGCCCTCCAGCGTTTCACCCTTGGATTCGAAATAGACCGCACCGGCCAGGCACTTCATGTCGCCTTCGACATCCTCGGGAGCGCCTTGCGCATCAACCAGGGCTGCCAGGGTCTCGGCCTTGGGCTCGATATCGGTCGAAAAATTGCTGCCAGCCTTGGAGCCGGAATCCAGCGACTGCGCGACTTCCTGCGGCGCAGCGAAAACGACGGCGGGCTTGGTGCCGGCCGTGTGTGCGCTAGTCAGCGCGGCGGTTTCCGGAAGAGAAACCGTGGACAGGGAGGCCTCGCTGGCGCTCGACATGTCCGACGCCGTAACAGCCGCAGCGGCCGACAGCGTAAATGCCGCGATGATCGCGGCCTTCAGACGAAAACTCATTATTGCTCAAAATCGTGCGGTTATTGGCCAGAAACGTCGATTGTAACCGATATTCTGTGACGTTCGGCCGCCCCCCGTCTGCGTGTTTACCGGCCCGCCCCCCATGGACGAATGCAGGCAACCTGCGCGTTCAGCGTCGGCTGCCATTGCCCGCGCGCGTGCAAGGAGTCAACGATCAGCAGATCGTTTCAGCGGCGAACCGTTCCGCATCCGCGATATCAAGCTCCACCAGCCACAGGTCGGGGTCCGATCTGCGCCGGCGTTCGGCATAGGCGGCGAACGCCTCCGGCCCCTCTTCCGCAGGGGGTCCACAGCGCATCAATGCATGGCCGCCGCGAAAGTTCGATACCCGTTCGAAAATTGCGGATTCCCGCCCCTTGTCCATCACCTGGACCAGGATGACGCCGCTCATTGCATCGCCCTTGGCCAATATCATGGCAAAGCCACCGGCGGCATTCACCCGCTTCACCAGCGCGCCGACCAGCATCGCGCTGGTCAGCCGCGCGGCCGGACTATCCTCAGCCATGATATCCCGGCAGCGATGACAGCGGAATCTGCGACCGCATGAAGGTGCCGGTGCCCCGGCCCACCTCTTCCCCGTCCGAATCGAGGATGCTCGCCTCGGCGACATAGACGCGACGCTTGCCGCTGATCCAGCGCCCTTCAGCGCGCAGCTTTCCGGGGCCGATCGGCCGGGTGAACAGCAGGTTGAAGGCGGTGGTCAGCAGGAAACGATCGCTGACCAGACTGTTGGCGGCATAGAAGGCCGCATCGTCCAGCATCTTGAAATAGACGGTGCCATGCACCGCGCCGGCGGCATGGAAATGCCGCTCGTCGACCTCGAAATCGATCACCGATCGGCCGGGCTCCGGCACGCGCAGGGTCGACAGGAACAGGTCGTTGATCGGCGCGCTGTTGTAGAGATGCTCCAGCGCGCGAAAATGCGCCGCCTCGCCACTGGCGAGCGCGGCGGCCTCAGGCGGCGTCACGCGCCTCACCACCGGCCAGCAGCGCGTGCAGCGCCTCGGCCGACTTGGCACCGCGCAGGCGCGTCACCTGCGCCTCGTCGCGCAGATAGCGCGATACACGCGCCAGCGTCTTCAAATGCTCGGCACCGCTGTCCTGCGGCGAAAGCAGCGCGAACACGACATCGACCGGCGCATCATCGACCGCGTCGAACGGCGCCGGCGGATCGAGCAGCACGACCACGCCGCACATGCGATCAAGGTCCGGCAGCTTGGCATGGGGAATGGCAACGCCGCCACCGAAGCCGGTGGAGCCCAGACGCTCGCGCTCCAGAAGCGCGTCGGCGGCCGCTTCGGCATCGACGCCATAGGATTGCGCCGCCAGAGCCGCGATCTTCTGGAACAGCATCTTCTTGCCGTTCACAGTCACCTCGGTGGCCAGCGCGTCCGGCGAGACAATATCGTTGAAATGCACCATTTTACTTCCGGGGGCAGCCGAGGCGCGCCCAGCCTGTCGAAAAAAATGCGCGTTGCTCGGAGAAACTAAAGCCCGGCCCCATAGGCCGCCTGCACCCGGAGGTCAACAGGCGGCCCGGCTTGGCAGGGGGTCAGCCGCGCGGCTCGACCCAGCCGATCGTGCCGTCCTGACGGCGATAGACCATATTATAGGCCGACGTGCCGGCATTGAGGAACAGCAGCGCATTGGTGTTGCGCAGGTCCAGCATCATCACCGCGTCGGACACGCTGGCCTCGGGAATGTCGACCCGCGTTTCGGCAACGATCAGGGGCGCGTCGGCCGCTTCGGCCTCCTCGTCGGCGGCACCGGCGAAGATCGTATAGCCCGCGCCGTCGATATCATCGACGCTGTAGCCATTGGCGCGCTGCGCTTCGGCCGCGGCGGCCTGGATGCTGCGGTCCTTCAGGCGGCGCATATAGCGGCGCAGCTGCTTCTCGATCCGGTCCGATGCCTGGTCGAAGGCGGGATGCGCCTCCTGCGCCTCGCCGGCGCCCTTCAGGATCAGGCCGGTCATCACATGGCAGACGATATCACAATGGAAGGCGCCATGCGGGGCCGGTCGGAAGGTCACCTGGGCGGAAATCGTGCGGGAGAAATATTTCTCGGCTATCGCTTCCAGCCGGTCGCTGACGTGCTGCTTGAGCGCCTCGCCCGTCTCGACCTGATGCCCGGAAACACGGATATCCATATGCCTTCTCCTTATTCTTGCCGGGACGCCGGATCAGCGGCCCGGTTGGCACGTGGCAAACGCCGGCAGGTTCAGGCCGGCGGCGCCTCCTCGAGCCAGAGCGGCTTATCCAGCTTCGCGACGAAAGCGGCATGCCTCTCCAGCTCCTCCGCGCTCGCCGTGAAGACGCGCGCGGGACGAACAGGGCGAACAACGGCGGTTTCCGTCAGTTCCACCCTGACGATCTCTTTCTCTTCCTCCTGTGCAAGACCCAGGCCGATCTGACGGCCGCCGGTCAATTCGACATAGAGCTGCGCCAGCAGTTCGGCGTCGAGCAGCGCGCCATGCTTGACGCGGTGGCTGCGGTCGATGCCGTAACGGGTGCAGAGCGCGTCCAGGCTGTGCTTGGCGCCGGGATGCAGGGTGCGGGCGATCGCGACCGTGTCGATCATCCGGTCCATCGACACGGCGTCGCGCGCGCACAGCTTCAATTCGTGATTGAGGAATCCGAAGTCGAAGCGCGCATTGTGCGCGACCAGCGGGCTGTCCTCCAGGAAATCCATCAGCTCGGCCACGCCCTCGCGGAACAGCGGCTTGTCCGACAGGAACTGGCTCGACAGGCCATGCACCGCCTCGGCGGCGGAGGGCATGTCGCGCTGTGGATTATAATAGGCATGGAAGGTGCGGCCGGTCGGCACGCGATTGATAAGCTCTATGCACCCGATTTCGACCAGCCGATCGCCGGATGCCGGATCAAATCCCGTCGTTTCGGTGTCGAAAATGATCTCGCGCATCGCCCTTTTGAACCGACTCTCTATGACTCTACTTATCTGCCTGTCCGGGCGCCAAGGCAAGCGACCAGACGCCTGACCTGTGCCCGGGTTGCGGCAAATGTCGTACCCGTGTTGATGATATAGTCTGCCCTTAGCCGCTTTTCAGCATCGGGCAGCTGCAAGTGCAGGATTCTACGAAATTTTGCCACCGTCATGCCCGGCCGGGCCAGCACCCGCCGCCGCTGTTTCCAGGCGGGCGCACTGACGACGATGATCCCCGCCATGCGCCGGTGGCCACCCGTCTCGAACAACAGAGGCACGTCCAGAATCACGAATTTGCGCGACCGATGGCGTTTGAGGAATCGCCGACGCGACTCGCCGACGGCGGGATGGACGATCGCCTCCAGCGCCTTCAATTCGGCGGGATGACCGAACACCGCTGCGCCCAGCTTCGTCCGGTCAACGCCCTGCGGCCCGGTGGTGCCGGGAAAACGCGCTTCGATCGCCGGGATCAGCCGGCCGCCCGGCCCCTGCAGCCGATGCACCTCGGCATCGGCATCGAACACGGGCACGCCCTCGCGGCGAAACATCGCCGCAACCGCCGACTTGCCCATGCCGATCGAGCCGGTGAGGCCGTAGATCTTCACCCCGTCGCCGTTCAGTCCGCCGCCAGCAGCAGCGCGCGCAGTTCCGCGTCCAGTTCGCGCGGTGCCTCCGCATCGAAGAAGATGTCGAACGCCAGCGCCGCCTGGCCGATCAGCATTTCCAGCCCGTCCAGCGTCTTGAGGCCCCGGTCGCGCGCCGCCTTCAGCAAGCCCGTCTCCAGTGGCGCATAGACGATGTCATAGACGGTCGCGCTCGCCGGCAGCGGCGACAGGTCCAGATCCAGCGCCGGCTGGCCGACCATGCCCAGCGACGTGCTGTTGACCAGCAGGTCGGCGGCCGGCAGCGCATCGGTCATGCCGATCACCTTGCCCTTCACCCCGGCCCGGTCGAGCAGCGCCTGTCCCTTGGCCGGATCGCGCGCCATGATCGTGATCTCCGGCACGCCCAGGCTGGTGAGCGCGAACAGGATCGCCCGCGCCGCGCCGCCCGCGCCGATCAGCACCGCATGGCGCCCCTTCCACTTGTCGCGCAGCAGCGGCTGCAGGAATCCGCCGGCATCGGTGTTGGTGCCGATCAGCGGCCCGCCGGTCTCGCTGGCGATGGTGTTCATCGCACCGATCCGGTCGCGCACTCCACCCGGATCATCAGTATAGTCCATCACCGCGATCTTGTGGGGAATGGTGACATTGCAGCCCAGCCAGTCGGGATCGGCCCGGCGCTGCAGGAAATAGGCGGACAGCCCCTCGGGCGTCACATGAGTCTTCTTATACTCCGCCTCGATATCCAGCGCCTGCAGCCAGAAATTGTGGATAAGGGGCGATTTGCTGTGGTCGATCGGATCGCCGATCACCTCGGCATAGGGGAGCTTGTCGGTCATGACGCCAGAACGCCCCTTATGCGCAGGAAGTCAAGCAGCGGCAGCAGCGGCAGGCCCTGGATGCCGAACTGGCTGCCTTCCACCCTGGCGAACAATTGCGCGCCCGGCCCCTCGATCCGGTAGCAGCCGACGCACCATTGGCATTCCTCCCAGTCGCCCTCCAGATAGGAGTCGATGAATCCGTCGGACAGGGTCCGCACCGTCATCCGCACCCGCTCGACATGGCGCCAGATCGGTTCATTGTTGAGCACGATCACCGCTGCGCTGTGGAGATGATGCACCCGGCCCGACAGCAGGCGCACGATGCGCGCGGCATCCGCCTTGTCGATCGCCTTGTCGATCATCGTCCCGTCGTCGAGAGTCAGGGTCTGGTCACAGCCCAGCACCAGCGCCCCCGGCACCCGGCGCGACACCTTGAGCGCCTTCAGCTCCGCCAGCGCATCGGCCAGCGCGCGGCCATCATGGCCATCGGCGCGCAATGCTTCCTTGGCGGCCTCTTCATCCACACCCGGTGACAGCGCCTCGAACGGCACGCCGGCCGCGCTCAGCATGGCGCGCCGGCTGGCGCTCTGCGAGGCTAGGACGATCATGCTTCATTTCCTTCCGCCAGTTCGCGGTCGTTGAACAGGTTGATGATGGCGGCGGCCGCTTCCTCGATCGACCGGCGGGTCATGTCGATCACCGGCCAGCCATTGTCGGCGAACATGCGCCGCGCAAAGGCCAGTTCCTCCTGCACCTTGTCGCTATCCACATAGGCGGTCTCGGGCGCCTGGTTGAGCGACAGCAACCGGTTGCGCCGTATCTGGATCAGCCGCTCGGGACTGATGGTGAGGCCCACCACCATCGGATGCTTCAGGCCATAAAGGCTGCGCGGCGGCGGCGATTCCGGCACCAGCGGGATGTTGGCGGTCTTGTAGCCGCGATTGGCGAGGTAGATGGAGGTCGGCGTCTTCGACGCGCGCGACACGCCCGCCAGGACGATATCGGCCTCCTCCCAATTCTCGTGCCCCACGCCATCATCATGGGCGATGGTGAACTGGATCGCCTCGATCCGCGCGAAATAGGCTTCGTCGAGGATATGCTTGCGGCCCGGCCGGGTCCGGGTTTCCTGTCCCAATATGTTGGACAGGGCATCGGCCACGCTGTCGAGCGCGGCGACATGGGGCAGGCCAAGCGCGCGGCAGCGCGTTTCCAGCCGCCGCCGCAGCACATGGTTGGTGAGCGTGAACAGCACCAGGCCGGGATGGGCGGATATCTCCTCCATGATCCGGTCGAGATGCACTTCGGATCGGACCATCGGCCAGAAATGGCGGATCGCCTCGACATTTTCGAACAGGCCGATCGCCGCCTTGGCGATATTCTCCAGCGTCTCGCCGGTGGAGTCCGAAAGCAGGTGAAGATGGATACGTGACACAGGCATATCTCTGTGAGTCCCCTGTGGATAAAGCAAGGGATAGAGTTGTGGATAACTTTGCAGCCCCATTTCGTCCCCAGAAAGCGGAATCTTATCCACAGCCTCTCAACAGGGCCGGAATCTTATCCACAGCCTGTGGGTAATGGGGATGATTCAGATGACTCGCCGCGGAATCGCGTGACTCCAGGAGTCAAGCTGTTGGCAAAAGCGGGGACAGCGCATAAACCCCCGAACCAACAGCCCAACAACCTCAACATTCCTTTTTAAATATCTTTATAAAGTAGAGAGTTCATGACGGGTCCCGACGCTCACGCCGGCGCAGTCAGCGCCAAGCCGCTCCTTTCCGTATTGCGCGGCGCGGTGCCGCCCGTCCCGCCGATGTGGCTCATGCGCCAGGCCGGCCGCTATCTGCCGGAATATCGCGCACTCCGGGCCGACAAGGGCGGCTTCCTCGAACTGGTCTATGACAGCGCCGCCGCGGCAGAGGTCACGCTCCAGCCGCTGCGCCGCTTCGGCTTCGACGGCGCCATCCTCTTTTCCGACATATTGATCGTCCCCTATGCCATGGGACAGGATCTCTGGTTCGAAGCCGGTGAAGGCCCGCGTCTCGCCCCGATCCTGGCGGAGACCGACCTGTCGGCGCTGAAACCCGATTTCAGCCGCTATGAGGCTGTGTATGAAACGGTGCGGCAGGTGAAGGCCGCGCTGGACCCGTCGGTGACCTTCCTGGGCTTTGCAGGCAGTCCCTGGACGATCGCCACCTATATGGTCGCGGGACAGGGCAGCAAGGACCAGGGCGCCGCGCGTCGCATGGCGTATCAACAGCCCGATCGCTTCGCCGCGCTGATCGACGCCATCGTCGATGCAACCGTCATCTATCTCTCCGGCCAGATCGAAGCCGGCGTGGAAGCGGTGCAATTGTTCGACAGCTGGGCCGGCAGCCTCGCCCCGCTCCAGTTCGAACGCTGGGTGATAGAGCCCAATGCCGCGATCGTCCGCAAATTGAAGGCGCTCCATCCCGACATTCCGGTGATCGGCTTTCCCAAGGGCGCCGGCGCGAAACTGCCGGCCTATGCGATCGGCACCGGCGTCGATGCGGTGGGTGTGGATGAAACCGTCGACCCGCATTGGGCGAACCAGGCGCTGCCGGCCGGGCTTCCGGTGCAGGGCAATCTCGATCCGCTGGCGCTGATTGCCGGCGGTCAGGCGGTGGAACAGGCTGTGGATAACTTGCGCGCCGCCTTTGCCGGCCGGCCCCATATCTTCAACCTGGGCCATGGCATATTGCCCGATACGCCGATCGCCCATGTCGAGGCGCTGATCGCCTATGTGCGCGGAACGGAGACACGCTGATGCCCTATCTCGGCGCTGCCTATCTGTGGGTGAAGGCCGCCCATGTCATCTTCGTCATCTTCCTGATGGCGGGGCTGTTCATGATGCCGCGCTTCTTCGTCTATCATCAGGAAACCGTGCCGGGCTCGGCGGAGGACCAGCGCTGGATCGAGCGTGAGACGCGCCTGCTCAAGATCATCCTCAACCCGTCGCTGATCCTCACCTGGGTCTTCGGCCTGATGCTGATGGTGGAAATCGGCGCCTGGCATTTCGGCTGGTTCCACCTGAAGCTGCTCTTCGTCCTCGCACTGTCGGGCTATCATGGCTGGATCGCCAGCTATGCGAAGAAGCTCGCACGCGGTCAGCGCAGCCTTGCCGACAAGCAGTTGCGCATGTTGAACGAGGTGCCCGGCATCGCCGCAGCGGTGATCGTCATCATGGTGATCGTCCGCCCCTTCTGACGGTCGTAGCGTAAAGCGTCCGAAAAGATCGGGCGCTTTACTTGGCCTCTGGCGCAAGTCTTCGGACTATGCTTTGCCTCCGCCGGTCCGCATCCTGCGGACTTTCTGTGGGGGTATCATGATTCGTCTGTTTTTGTGCGCGGCCGCGTTGGCCGCGCCGATGGCGGCTGCGCAGCAGCCTGCCGTCACCATCGCGCCTGCCGTCGATGGCAATGTCCTGCGCGCCGGTGCCAAGGTGCCCGTTCGCACGCTGGTCGAACTCACCACCAAGAAGAAGGCGGTGAAGGTCGGCGATCGCGTCAATATCGAGACCGCCGAAGCCGTGATGGTCGGCAATAATGTGGTGATCCCCGCCGGCACGCCCGGCATCGCGGAAATCACCAGCGTCCGGAACAAGGGCATGTGGGGCAAGTCCGGCTTCATCGAGGGCCGCGTGCTCTATGTCCGGCTGGGGGGCCGGCAGGTGCGCTTGACCGGCACCTTCAATGACAAGGGCGTGACCGGCACCGCCGGCGTCGTCGGTGCGATCGCGCTGATCCCGGTCGCCGGCTTCTTCACCACCGGCACCAGCGCCAACATTCCGTCGGGTTCGATCATTCCCGCTTTCCTCGACGAGGATCTCGCCTTCTCGGTCGACAGCGCGGCGGCAGCGCCTGCGCCGATCGCCGCGACCCCGGCTCCGGTCGAAGCCGGCACCGCTGCTCCGGCCGCTGGCGCACTTTGATCGACAGGGGGATCGGGGCCTTCGCCCCGGTCCCTCGGGCTGCTGTCCTACGCCGCCATGACCATGCTATAGCCGGGGTGTCGCCGATCGGGTGACAGGCGAATAGGATCGCCCCCGCGCAACATAATGTCAAAATGTGCGGGAAATGTGCGAAGTTAAGCGGAAGGCGCCCATGAATGACCCGCGCATCTGGTTCGGCCCCAAGCGTATCGGCTGGGGCTATGGTCCCCGCACCTGGGAGGGCTGGGCGGTGATCGGCCTGTTCGTCCTCGGCTGTGTCCTGCTCAAGCGTCTGAGCTGAGGTCAGGCCGGCCCTTTAGACCAGATCGACCGCGATATTGTCGATCAGCCGCGTCTTGCCCAGCTTCGCAGCGCCCAGCAGCCGTGCGGGACGGTCGAGCGTCGCGATCGGCTCCAGGCTGTCGGCGTCGCACAGGGTCACATAGTCGATCGGATCGAAACCATGGGTCGCCAGCGTGGCGATTGCCTTCGCCAGTGCCGCCTCGACCGGCTCGCCCTTCTCGATCTGCCGCTTCGCCTCACCCAGCGCGCGCGGCAGCGCCAGCGCATCCTTGCGCTCCTGTTCGCTGAGATAGGCGTTGCGCGACGACAGCGCCAGGCCATCCTCGGCCCGCTGGGTCGGCATGCCGATGATCTCGATGTCCAGATTGGTGTCGGCAACCATGCGGCGGATCACGGCGAGCTGCTGATAATCCTTCTCGCCAAAGATCGCGACATCGGGTGCGACCTGGTTGAACAGCTTGGTGACGACCGTGGCGACGCCATCGAAATGGCCCGGCCGCGCCGCGCCATCCAGCCCTTCGCTCACCCCCGACACCCGGATATTGGTGGCATAGCCGGCCGGGTACATGACCTCGACGCTCGGCGCCCACAGGATGTCGACGCCGGCGGCCTGCAGCAGCTGCGCGTCCTTCGCCTCGCGTCGGGGATAGGCGTCCAGATCCTCGTTCGGGCCGAACTGGCGCGGATTGACGAAGATCGACACCACGACATGGCGGCCATGGCGGCGCGCTTCCTCGACCAGCGCCATATGCCCGTCATGCAGCGCGCCCATGGTGGGGACCAGCGCCAGTTTCTTTCCGTCGGACTTCAGCGCGGCGACGGCGGCACGCAGGGCGGGAAGGTCACGGAGAATTTGCACGGGACGAGGGGCTCCGATAAGGGCAGGGACACAGGGGCGTCCTGCTAGGCTTCGCGCCACGGGACCGTCAAGAATCTAGAGCGACAAACACGGGGTTATCAAGGTCCGATGGCGAACGCGCAAACGCACCTCATCGTCTTCGCCAATGAAAAGGGCGGAACCGGCAAGTCGACGACCGCCGTCCACACGGCGATCGCGCTGACCGCGCTCGGCCATAGCGTCGGCCTGATCGATCTCGACCCGCGCCAGCGCACCGTCACCCGCTATATGGAAAACCGCGCCGAAACCGCGCGCCGCCGCGGCATCGATCTGTCGGCACCCGACTTTGCGGTGTTTCAGGGCGACAATGTCGCTGCGCTAGACGAACAGGCGGCGGCGGTTGCGGAGGGCAAGGATTTCCTGATCGTCGACACGCCCGGCCGCGACGATGATTTCGCCCGGCACATGGCGGCCCGCGCCAACACGCTGGTCACGCCGATGAACGACAGTTTCGTCGATTTCGACCTGATCGGCCAGGTCGATGCCGAAACCTTCCGGGTGCGCCGCCTGTCCTTCTATTCCGAACTCATCTTCGAAGCGCGCAAGTCGCGGGCCAAGGCCGATGGCGTGTCGATCGACTGGGTCGTGCTGCGCAATCGCGTCCAGCATCATGACGCCCGCAACAAGAAGCGCGTCGGCGATGCGCTAATGGAATTGTCGCGCCGGGTCGGCTTCCGCGTCATTCCCGGATTGTCGGAACGCGTGATCTTCCGCGAGCTCTTTCCCTCGGGCCTGACCCTGCTCGACAAGGGGCATCTAGGCGATCTGGGCATCAGCCACATCGCAGCGCGCCAGGAACTGCGCGAGATGGTGGCCGGATTGGCCCTGCCGACCGGCGATCATGCCGCGTCCGTGGACATGCTCGGCGCCGCCTGATGGGGCTGATCGCGCTGGTGCTGATCGGCCTGGCGGGCTGGCTCATCTGGACCGGGAGATTGCAGCGCATGTCGACCAAGGATGGCATGGCATTGGGGGCGGCGCTGGTCGGCGCGGTGCTGGCGGCCAAGGGCAAGCCGGCGCTCGGCGCGCCGATCCTGCTGGGCGCGGCCCTCTTCTTCGCGTCGCAGGGCAAGGCGAAGAAGGGCGCTAACCGCGCCAGGCGCAAGGCTGCGCCGCCGGTGCAGACTGACAGGGCCGACGTGGAGGGCGCGCGCGCCCTGCTCGGTCTGTCGGCGGATGCCCGCGCAACCGACATCCGCGCCGCACATCGCCGCCTGATCGCCTCGGTCCATCCCGACAAGGGTGGAACCGAAGCGCTGGCTGCCCAGATCAATGCCGCGCGCGACCTGTTGCTGGCTGACCTTGCCGAGCGGGATCGTCCGTCCGCCGGCTGATTGCCCCAGAAAGGACTATATGGCCCACCGCTTCCACCCGACCCTGCTGCGCGAATATGACATGCGCGGCGTTGTCGGCCCGATGCTCGGGGAAGCGGACGGCTATGCGCTGGGGCGCAGCTTCGCGACCTGGGTGCGGCGCGCCGGTGGATCAGCGGTCGCGGTCGGCTATGACGGGCGGCTGAGTTCGCCCATGCTGGAGGGCGCGCTGGTGCGCGGCCTCACCGACAGCGGCGTCGATGTGCTGCGCGTTGGCCTCGGTCCCACCCCGATGCTCTATTATGCCGAGGCCGAACTGGACGTGGCGGGCGCCATCCAGGTGACCGGCAGCCATAATCCCGCAGACCAGAATGGTTTCAAGCTGGTCCTGGATCATGCGCCCTTTCATGGCGAGGCGATCCAGCAGCTCGGCGCGATGGCGGCGGCCGGCGACTGGCTGGCGGGCGAAGGCCGGGTGCGCGATGTCGATATCATGCCGGCCTATGTCGAACGTCTGGTGCGCGATTTTGACGGCGCCGCCTGGCGGATCGGCTGGGACGCGGGAAACGGCGCCGCAGGACCGGTCGTGGAGAAGCTGGTGCAACTCCTGCCTGGTGAGCATCATCTGCTCTTCACCGATGTAGACGGCAATTTTCCCAACCATCATCCTGATCCTACCGAAGAAGCGAATCTGGCCGATCTTCGTTCCCTTGTCCTCTCCAGGAAGCTCGATTTCGGCGTGGCTTTCGATGGCGATGGTGACCGGATCGGCGTGGTCGATGGCCTAGGCCGGATCATCTGGGGTGACCAACTGCTCGGCCTGTTCGCGCAGGTCGTGCTGAAGGATCGTCCCGGCGCCCCGATCGTCGCGGATGTGAAGGCCAGCCAGGCCCTGTTCGACGAGATTGCGCGGCTGGGCGGTGAGCCGGTGCTGTGGAAGACCGGGCACAGCCATATCAAGTCCAAAATGAAGCAGATTGGCAGTCCGCTGGGTGGCGAGATGACCGGCCACATCATGTTCGCCGATGATTTTTACGGTTTTGACGACGGACTCTATGCCGCCGTTCGCCTGATCCGCGCGGCGGCCCGGTTGCGCCGCACCGTCACCGACCTGCGCGGCGACATGGTCGAAATGGTCAACACGCCGGAAATCCGCATTGCCGTGCCGGAAGACCGCAAGTTCGCGATCATCGAAGACCTGCGCGACCGCCTGGTTGCATCCGGCGCAATCGTGGAATCGATCGATGGCGCTCGCGTCCGCACTGTCGATGGCTGGTGGCTGCTGCGTGCGTCCAACACCCAGAATGCGCTGACCGCGCGGGCGGAGGCGTCGGATGCCGCGGGATTGGCGCGTCTGCTGGCCGAAATCGAATCCCATTTGCGTGATTCGGGTGTCGATCAGCGATTGCAAGCGGCGAAATAGCCTGTCGCAGCGCGCAAAATTGATATCGCTATCATTATTTCATGCGGAATTTCCCTTAGGGAAACATGGTTTTATGACACCGGTTGCATGAAACGCAATCGCGCCATCATGTTTCGCATTTGCGACGAACGCCGCCTGGCCGCAAAAGGAACTCGCCTTTCAGGCATCCTCTCCTAAAACTTCATAGCCGTCCCTCGGGGCGGCTTTTTTTTTGACCTGTGACGTTGGGGCAACAGGGCGGCACTTGCCGTAGCGTCCAGCCGGCCGAAATCCGGGCAATTGAGCGAAAAATCGCGGAAATCCGTCATTGGCGCCTGTAGAAATCGTCGGGATAGCTGTTATGCGCATGGTTCCATAAGTCGCATGAGGCGTTTAAGCGCCCGCACCAAATGGCCAAATGAGTTTTTAGCAGAGGAAACGCCATGTCCCTTCGCCGTCGCATTCTTCCCACCATCCTGCTGACCGGCGCGATTGTCGCACCGATGCCGGCGCTGGCCGGTGGCTTCTATCTTCAGGAACAGTCGCCGGTGGAAACCGGCCGCGCCATGGCTGGCGGCGCCGCTGCAGGTGACGATCCCTCGACCATCTATTTCAACCCTGCCGCCATGACCCAGCTGTCGGGCGTCCAGGTTTCGGCCGGTGTCAACGCCCTGATGGCTTCCGCTCATCAGACCAACCGTGGCAGCTATCGCTCGGTCCCCGGTTCGACCGCCCGCGTGCCGGTGACCGGCAATGACGGCGGTCAGCCGTTCGAAAGCGTCATCCCGGTCCCCAATTTCTACGCCTCGGCGCAGGTCACCGACCGGCTGTGGCTGGGGCTGGGCGTCAACGCGCCCTTCGGCCTGAAGCTGGAATATGATGACGGTTTCTTCGGTCGCTATGACTCGATCTACACCGACCTCAAGACCTACAACATCCAGCCGTCGGCCGCGTTCAAGCTGAACGACAATTTCTCGATCGGCGGCGGCGTCGACGTGCAATATGTGAAGGCGAACCTGACCAACGCGCTGCCGCAGGTGTCGCCGCTGGTCACCACCGACGGCTTCACCAAGCTGAAGGGCGATGACTGGACCGTCGGCTGGAACGCCGGCCTGTTCTACACCAACGGCACCACCAATGTCGGCGTCCACTATCGGTCGGGCATCAACCACAAGCTCAAGGGCACCCAGACCATTTCCGGCCTGGTGACGCCGCTCAGCGCCGCCAATGGCGAGTTCGATGCCTCGGCACCGCTGGACCTGCCCGATATCGTCACCGTGTCCTTCATGCACAAGCTGACGCCGAACCTGCGCGCGATGATCACCGGCAAATGGTATGGCTGGTCCAGCTTCAAGGGGATCGAGGTCACCTCGGCCACCGGCACCACCAACAAGGAACTGGATTACAAGGACAGCTACAGCGTCAGCCTGGGCGGCGAATATGATTTCAGCCCCGCCTTCACGCTGCGCGCCGGCACCATGTTCGACCGTTCGCCGACCAATCCGCAGCATCTGACCACCCGCGTGCCCGATGGCGACCGCGTGTGGCTGACGGGCGGCGCGACCTGGAATATCTCGCCGGCCTTCGCGCTGAACGTCGCCTACGCCCATACCTGGGTGGAAAAGGCGAACATCATCCGCCCGGACAGCTATTTCCCGTCGCCGGCCACCGTCACCGCCACGACCCTGGCACAGACCAGCGGCAATGCGGACCAGGTTGCCGCATCGCTGACCGCGCGCTTCTAAAACGCCGCGTTAATGCTTATAGGGGGCTCCAGAGATCTGGAGCCCCTTTTCATGTCCGAACATAATCCCGGCCTGCGCCCCTGGCGCGACATCGCCCGACGGCAGTCGCGGCAGATCATGGTCGGCAACGTCCCCGTGGGTGGCGGCGCGCCGGTCACGGTGCAGACCATGACCAACACGCTGACCCATGACGTCAAGGCGACGATCGACCAGATCCGTCGCTGCGAGGATGCCGGCGTCGACATCATCCGTGTGTCTTGCCCGGACGAGGAATCGACCGCGGCGCTCAAACAGATCGTCCGCGCCGCGCGCGTGCCGATCGTCGCCGACATCCATTTCCACTATAAGCGCGCGCTGGAAGCCGCCGATGCCGGTGCTGCCTGCCTGCGCATCAATCCCGGCAATATCGGTTCGGCCGCGCGGGTGAAGGAAGTGGTGGACGCCGCCAAGGCCAATAATTGCTCGATCCGCATCGGCGTCAACGCCGGCAGCCTGGAACGCGACCTGCTCGAAAAATATGGCGAGCCTTGCCCGGAAGCACTGGTCGAAAGCGCGCTCGACCATATCAAGCTGCTGCAGGACCAGGATTTCCACGAATATAAGGTTGCCGTGAAGGCGAGCGACGTGTTCCTGGCGGTCGCGGCCTATATGCAACTGGCCGATGCGGTCGATTGCCCGCTGCATCTGGGCATTACCGAAGCCGGCGGCCTGATCGGCGGCACGGTCAAGAGCGCGATCGGCATCGGCAATCTGCTCTGGGCCGGCATCGGCGACACGATCCGTGTCTCGCTCTCGGCCGAGCCGGAAGAGGAAGTGCGGGTCGGCTATGAGATGCTCAAGACGCTCGGCATCCGCACCCGCGGCGTCAAGGTCATCTCCTGCCCCAGCTGCGCGCGGCAGGGCTTCGACGTGATCCGCACCGTCCAGGCGCTGGAGGAACGGCTGCAGCATATCAACACCCCGCTCTCGCTTTCGGTGCTGGGTTGCGTCGTCAACGGTCCGGGCGAAGCGCGCGAGACCGATATCGGCCTCACTGGCGGCGGCAATGGCAAGCATATGGTCTATCTGTCGGGCGTCACCGATCACACGATCCAGGATGCCGACATGGTCGACCATATCGTCAGGCTGGTCGAGGCCAAGGCGGCCGAGATCGAAGCCGCGGCGAGTGACACGGGACAGGTCCAGGCGGCGGAATGACGGACAGCGCCGACCGGTCCGCCATCGCCCATGGCGCAAGCGCCACGGGTGCGCAGGCGGTCGGCGCGTCCGCTATTGGGACATTGGCTCTGGGCGCGATCGCATTGGGGGCAATAGCGGTTGGCGCCCTGGCCATCGGTCGCCTGCGCATCGGCAAGGCACGGATCACCCGGCTTCATATCGACGAATTGCATATCGGCAGGATCGTCGGCCCCGGTCGCGACTGATCCCTTCATCCGTCGATGGATCGTCCGCTTTCTTCTCCCCGCAGCCCGTCCGTGCTGCTGCCCTTCCTCATCTGCTGCCTTGGCGTCGCGCTCTTTTCGGTGATGGACGCGGCGATGAAGGGGCTCAGCCTCTCGATCGGCCTTTATAATGCGCTGCTCTGGCGTGCGATCACCGGCAGCCTGCTCGGGCTGGTCCTGATGCTCGCCACCCGCCAGCGCTGGCCCAACCGTTCCGTGCTGCGCCTGCATCTGCTGCGCGGCGTGGTGGTCGCGCTGATGGCCAGCTTCTTCTTCTGGGCGATCATGCGTCTGCCACTGGCCGAAGCCATTGCCCTCTCCTTCATCGCTCCGCTGATTGCGCTCTATCTTGCGGCCTTGCTGCTCAAGGAACGGATCGGGCGGCAGGCGATCGGCGCCTCGCTACTCGGCCTGGTCGGGGTAGGCGTGATCCTGTCGGGGCGGATGCGCGGCGACTATGATGGCGACGCGCTGATGGGGGCGGGCGCGGTGCTGCTCTCGGCGATGCTGTTCGCCTGGAACCTGATCCTCCAGCGCCAGCAGGCGCAGCTTGCCTCGCCGATCGAGGTCGCCTTCTTCCAGCATCTGGTCATGCTGGGCGTGTTCACCATCGGCGCGCCGGCCTGGGCGATCGTGCCGACCGGATCGGCGGTGCCGCTGGTGCTGCTGGCCGCCATCCTGGCCTTCACCTCTCTCGCCGCGCTCGCCTGGGCCTATGCGCGTGCAGAGGCCCAGCGGCTGATCCCGGTCGAATATACCGCCTTTGTCTGGGCCGCGATCTTCGGCTGGCTCGCCTTTGGCGAACAACTGACGCTCACCACCCTTGCCGGTGCCTTGTTGATCGTCGCCGGCTGCCTTATCGCCGCGCGCACGAAACGGGCGGATATCGCCCATGTGGAAGCGGGAGCGGCATGAGCCAGGTCATCATCAGGGACGCGCAATCGACGGATATCGATACCATCGCGAATTTCATCCTGGCGCTCGCGGACTATGAGAAGCTGGCCCATGAAGTGAAGGCCGACCGCGAGACGCTGGCCCACTATCTGTTCGGTCCCCGGCCGATGGCGGAGGTGCTAATCGCCGAGCATGATGGCACGCCGATCGGCTTTGCCCTCTTCTTCCACAATTTCTCGACCTTCGAGGGGCGTCCGGGCCTCTATCTGGAGGATCTGTTCGTCCTGCCCGAAGCGCGGGGGCTCGGCGCCGGCAAGGCGCTGCTCGCCCGTCTCGCCCGATTGGCGATCGCGCGCGACTGCGCCCGGCTCGAATGGTCGGTGCTCGACTGGAACGCGCCGGCGATCGCCTTCTACCGGGCGATCGGCGCCCGGCCGATGGACGAATGGACCGTGCAGCGCGTCGACGGCGATGCGCTCAGCGCCCTCGCATCGCATCCTGCAGGCTGACGCCCAGCAGCACGATCGCAAAGCTGCTCAGGGCAATCACGACAAAGGCGGGATAGAAAGAGGCGAACATGGCGACATCTCCTTTCGCCGCCCATTTTGCGCCTGTGCCCCAGGCCCGCGACATACGCAATGTTGCGGATGGGGCGGGACGAGCCGATGGGCCGCAGGCTTGACGAGGACTCCTGGCTCGGCGCATTGTGCCGGAACGGAACATTTGGGGGACATTTGACCATGGCTGTCAGCCGCGGAGCCAAGCGCGCGCCGGAATGGCGCGAAATGCTCAAGCGCAGCATCGTGCGCAGCGGCGCGCTGATCGGGGCGATCTCGCTGTTTCTGGCGACCCTGTTCCTGGCGCTGGCGCTGCTGAGCTATCAGCCCAGCGACCCGTCGATGAACACGGTGGCGGGCGATCATGTCGCCAATATCATGCGCGCGCCCGGCGCCATGGTGGCCGACATGCTGCTGCTGCTGTTCGGCGTGCCGATCGCGCTGCTGCTGCCGCTGATGGGGATTACCGCCCGTCGCCTGTGGGGCGATCATGAGATGATCGGGTGGAAGGCGCAGTTCGGCAAATGCCTGGTCGGCATCATCCTGATCGGCATCGCGCTCGCCCTGTTCCAGCCCGATCCGCTGGTCGGCCTGCCCTCCGGCTGGGGCGGCATGATCGGCCTTGTCACCGCCAAGGGGGTGATGAGCCTGACCGCCCAGGCGCCGGCCGCGCAGGGCTGGATCATCGGCATATTGGTGGTCGTGGCCATGCTGGCAGGCCTGTTCGTCTGGTATCGCAGCCTGGCGCTGGAAAAGCCGATCTTCACCATCCGCCGCCCGACCCTGCCCCGGCTCAGCCTGCCGCGTCCTTCGCTCGCCTTTGCAGGACAGGGAGCAGCTGCCGATCTGGACGAGGATGATGACGGTCCGGTCGAACGGGTGATCGCGCCGCGCAAGCAGGTGTCGAACGAGCCCAAGCCGCCGATCACCATCCAGGCGCCCAAGCCCGCCCCGGTGCAGCGCTCGACCGCGCCGGTGTCGCAGGATGATCTGTTCGGCCACAGCTCGCTGCCGTCGGCCGACCTGCTCAACCCCATCCCTGCCAATCAGGGGCAGAAGATCGACAAGGCGGCGCTGGAACGCAACGCCCGCCTGCTGGAGAGCGTGCTCGACGACTTCCATGTGAAGGGCAATATCGTCGAGGTTCGCCCCGGACCCGTCGTCACCATGTATGAACTGGAGCCGGCACCGGGCATCAAGGCGAGCCGCGTGATCGCGCTGGCCGACGATATCGCGCGCAACATGTCGGCGCTGTCGGCGCGCGTCGCGACCATTCCCGGCCGCACCGTCATCGGCATCGAACTGCCCAACACCAATCGTGAGGGCGTGTCCTTCCGCGAACTCATCACCAGCGAGCAGTTTGGTGCGGAAGCGACCCTGCCGATCATCCTGGGCAAGAATATCTCGGGCGAGCCGATCATCGCCGATCTGGCGCCGATGCCGCATCTGCTGATCGCAGGCACCACCGGTTCGGGTAAGTCTGTCGGCCTCAACGCCATGATCCTGTCGCTGCTCTACCGCATGACGCCGGACCAGCTGCGCCTGATCATGATCGATCCCAAGATGCTGGAACTGTCGACCTATGACGACATTCCGCATCTGCTCGCGCCGGTCGTGACCGAACCGAGCAAGGCGATCCGCGCGCTCAAATGGGCGGTCGAGCAGATGGAGGATCGCTATCGCATGATGGCGTCGATCTCGGTCCGCAACCTCGCCAATTACAACGAGAAGGTTCGCGCCGCCAAGGCCAAGGGCAAGCCGCTCGGCCGCCGCGTCCAGACCGGCTATGACCCCGAAAGCGGCAAGCCGATCTATGAGGAGGAGCAGCTGGATTTCCAGCCGCTGCCGCAGATCGTGGTGGTGGTCGACGAGCTGGCCGACCTCATGATGACGGCGGGCAAGGAAGTCGAATTCCTGATCCAGCGCCTGGCGCAGAAGGCGCGTGCTGCCGGCATCCACCTGATTCTCGCGACCCAGCGGCCTTCGGTCGACGTCATCACCGGCGTCATCAAGGCGAACCTGCCGACCCGCATCAGCTTCTTCGTGACCAGCAAGATCGACAGCCGCACCATCCTGGGCGAACAGGGGGCCGAGCAGCTGCTGGGCAAGGGCGACATGCTCTACATGCATGGCGGCAAGGGCCTGATGCGCGTTCATGGTCCCTTCGTTTCGGACGATGAAGTGCGCGTGGTCGCCGACCATTGGCGCGCGCAGGGTTCGCCCGATTATATCCAGGCGGTCACGGAAGAGCCGGAAGAAGGCAGCTTCGCGCTCGACGGCGTGGACCTGGGCGATGACAGCCCGGACGCGCAGCTGTTCCGCAAGGCCTGTCAGCTGGTGTTCGAGAATCAGAAGGCCTCGACCAGCTGGCTGCAGCGCCAGCTGCGAGTCGGCTACAACAGCGCCGCACGCCTGATCGAACGGATGGAGGAAGAAGGACTGGTCGGTCCGCCCAACCATGTCGGCCGCCGTGAAGTGCTGCGTGACGAGAATGGTAATCCGCTCTGACGCTACGAAATGCCTGTTTTCCTTGAGCGATTGCGTTCCGTGCAACCATGCTTGCTGCCTTCGCATTTGTCGTGACAGGGGCTTTGGGACATTAGGAACAGGCCTTTCAGGCATCCTCTCCTAAAAACTTTTCAGGCTGATCTTCGGATCAGCCTTTTTTTTGTCCGCGAATCGGTCTAGGCAGGCGTCGCTGCTGCCGCGCCGATAAACATAATTGGAGCGGTGCCGCCGGTAAGACCGGCATGGCGAGGCGGGAGCACGGGGGATCGAGCCAGCCATTTCACGGCCGCTCTCCCCCGTCTGGTCTTTCCGATCGATCCTTCCCTTCGATGGAACAGCAAGGTTCACAGCGGGTTCAAGCCCCACTCCCTATGCCCCCTTTTCCGAACAACCCGGAGATGATTGCATGAAGCGCATCCTCGCGCCTGTCGCCCTGTCCCTCGCCACCGCGCTGGTTGCGGTGCCGGCGGGCTATGCCCTTGCCCAGCAGGCGGCACCGTCCGACCTCAATCAGGTCAACGCCTATATCCGCGCCGTCACCACCCTGACCGCCGATTTCAGCCAGACCGACCGCAATGGTCAGGTGCTGACCGGCAAGCTGACCCTGAAGCAGCCGGGCAAGATTCGCTTCCAATATGAAAAGGGCGTGCCGTTGCTGATCGTGGGCGATGGCAAGGCGCTGACCCTGATCGACTATGAAGTGCGCCAGGTGCAGCGCTGGCCGATCGGCAATTCGCCGCTGGCCGCTCTGATCGACCCGACCAAGGATCTGTCGAAATTCGGCACCGTCGTGCCCACCGGCGACCCGACCGTGCTGAGCGTGCAGGCAAAGGATCCCAAGCGGCCCGAGTTCGGCACCATCACCATGATCTTCAAGCGCAAGCCCGCGTCGCCGGCCGGGCTGGAGCTGTATGGCTGGGTCGCGCTCGACGCACAGAATAATCGCACGGCGGTGCGCCTGTCGAACCAGCAATATGGCGTGCCGGTCGCCGATTCCGCCTTCCGCTGGACCGATCCGCGTCCGCGCGGCCGTCCGAACGGCTAGGGCGGGCCACAGGAACGATGGGCTGAAAACTTTCTGCCATCGTTCATCTGCCGCTCATATCGGATCGCCTAGATAGAGATCACGGCGAGAGACGCAGACCGGGATTTCCCCCCTGTTACCCGGCACACCGCTCCCGTCGCAAAGCGCTTCAAGGGCGCGATCGAGACCCCCGTTCCACGCCCCCGGAGCGGGGGTCTTACTTTGTCCGGCGCTTGCGCGCGGGCGCGCGGCACCCTAGGTGCTTTTCATGGCCGATACCCTTTCGATTGCATCCTGGAACATCAACAGCGTCCGCGCCCGGATCGACATCGTCGAACGCTTCCTGACCGAAGAAGCGCCCGACATTCTCTGCCTGCAGGAAACCAAGGTAGTGAACGAGATTTTCCCCACCGACATGTTCAGGCGGCTGGGCTATGTCCATCAGGTGCTGAACGGCCAGCGCATGCATCATGGCGTTGCGATCATGAGCAAGGTGCCGATCCACGAGGATGACCGGTTCGACTGGCAGGCCAATGGCGAAGCCCGCCATGTCGGCATCCGCCTCGACAATGGCGTGCGGATCGAGAATGTCTATGTCCCCGCCGGCGGCGATGTCGCCGACCGCACGGTCAATCCGAAATTCGGCCAAAAGCTCGACTTTATCGAGCGGATGATCGAGTGGTCCGGCGCGCTCGACAACAAGCCGACGATCCTTACCGGCGACTTCAACATCGCGCCGCTGGAATGCGACGTCTGGAGCCACAAGCAGCTGCTCGATGTGGTCAGCCATACGCCTCAGGAATGCGAATTGCTGGGCCGGTTGCAGGCGTCGAACGATTGGGTCGATATCGGTCGCCATTTCCACCCTGCCCCGGCGCGTCTCTACACCTGGTGGAGCTATCGCGCGAAGGATTGGGCGGCATCGGATCGTGGCCGTCGCCTCGACCATATGTGGATGACCAAGGATGTCGCCGACAAGGCGGTCGCCCACCGTGTCGTCGAACCCGCGCGCAGCTGGGAAAAGCCGTCCGACCATATCCCGATCATCACCGAGTTCGCCTTCTGATGAACGGGCGGGATGCTGCCCGCGCCATCGATGCGCTGCGTCGCGGCTGGGCGATCCGCCTGACCGCGCCCGATGGAGCCATCCGGCTGATGGCGATCGAGGGCGCGGATGCGGTGACGCTGGCCGATTTCGATCCGCAGGGGCAGGCCGATATCCTGATTTCTGCCGCCCGCGCCGAGACGCTGAAGCTCGCCAACCAGCTGGCGGCGGCCGATCCGGACCTACCAGTGCTGATCGAACGGGCGCCGTGGATCGACGCGGATGTCGCGACCTCGATTTCCGATCCGGTGCTGGACCTCGCCTCGCCGCTCAAGGGGCCGTTCCGCGCGCGGGCCTTGCCGGCGCCCAAGGCGGCCAAGGCGGCGCTGCGCCTGGCCCGGCTGGCCGGTATCCTGCCCGCCTATTTCCTTACCGAAGGCGACGGCCCGGTCGAGGCGGAAGTCAGCGCCGATGATGTCGGCGATTATGACGATGCCATTCACCTCGCCATCGCCACCCGTGCCCGCCTGCCGGTATCGGCGAGCGAGAGCGCGGAGATCATCGCCTTCCGCAGCCCCGACGAGCCGCGCGAGCATGTCGCGCTGGTGGTCGGCAAGCGTGACGCATCGCCCCCGGTCATCCGTATCCACAGCGAATGCCTGACCGGCGATGTGTTCGGCAGCCTGAAATGCGATTGCGGCCCGCAGCTGCATCAGGCGCTGCACCAGATCGCCGACGCACAATGGGGCGTGCTGCTCTATCTGCGGCAGGAAGGGCGCGGCATCGGTCTCGTCAACAAGCTGCGCGCCTATGCGCTGCAGGATCAGGGCTTCGACACGGTCGACGCCAATGTGCGGCTTGGCTTCGCGATCGACGCGCGCGATTTCTCGGTCGCGGCGCGGATGCTCGACCTGCTCGGCATAGGCGGCGTGCGCTTGCTCACCAACAATCCGCAGAAGGTTGCCGGGTTGCAGGCGGCCGGGATCGAAGTGGTCGAGCGGTTGCCGATCATCCTGCCCGCCAACCCGCATAATGAACGCTATCTCGCCACCAAGCGCGACCGGACCGGCCACCAGCTATGAGCGTCATCCATGTCGATGTCGCCGCCGGGCGACTGCGCTTCGGCGATCTCGACATGGCCTGCACCATCGGTCGCAGCGGCGCCTGCCTGGCGGCCGACAAGCGCGAAGGCGATGGCTGCACCCCCTTGGGCAATTGGCCGATCCGGGCGGTGCTGCTGCGCCCCGGCAAGGTTTCTGCCGCCCGTATCGCCCTGCCCTGGCGCTGGACCCAGGCGGGGGATGGATGGTCGGACGATCCGGCCGATCCCGCCTATAACCGTCCCGTGCGCCTGCCCCGGCCCTTCTCGACCGAAAGCCTGCAGCGCAGCGACGACGCTTATGACGTGATCGTCATCCTGGGCCATAATGATGCGCCGCCGGTGCCGGGCATGGGCAGCGCCATCTTCTTCCATCTGTCCGAAGGGCGCCCGACCGCCGGCTGCGTCGCGGTCGATCGCGACGACATGTTGCGCCTGTTACCTTTGCTGTCGCCCGGCGACGTCATGACCATTGCCTGAGAATTTAGGCGCCTGAGTAGCGATCAGGCGCGCTCCAGTGCCTCGCCCACTTCGCCGCCGGCCGCCTCCAGCAGCCGCCGCTCCAGCGTCTGCAACCGGGCCTTGCTCTCGATCTTCCCGCCCAAGAGGTCGGTGACATAGAAGGTGTCGACCGCGCGCTCGCCATAGGTGGCGACATGGGCGCTGTGGACCGTCACTTTCGACTGGAACAGCGCGTTGGCCAGGCTGAACAGCAGCGCTGGCCGATCGCGGGCATTCACCTCGATCACGGTGAAGCGGTTCGACGCCTTGTTGTCGATCAGCACATTGGGCTCGATGCGGAAGGCTTCGGCGCGGGTGCGGGGCAGCGGGCGCGCTTCCAGCTTGGTAATCATGCGGTGGCGGTTCGACAGGGAGTCCTCGATCGCTGCCTTGATCCGCGCCAGCTGCTCGGGACTGTGGAAGGCGCCGCCCAGCGGATCCTGCACCAGGAAATTGTCGATCGCGACGCCATCGCGCGTCGTATGGATGCGCGCGTCGATGATGTTGCCGCCGGCCAGATGGATGGCGCCGGCGATGCGGTAGAACAGGCCCGGATGGTCGGTCGCATAGACGGTGACCAGCGTGGCACCACGTTGTGGATAATATTGCGCGGCGATCGACAGCGAGGAGTCGCCCGCTTCCAATATATGCCGCGCATTATGGACCAGGATATCGTCCGGTTCGGCGATCCAGTAGCTTTCGGGCATGCGGCCGCTGAAGGCGGCGAAGGTCGCCTCATCCATGCCCAGCGCCTGGCGCAGCGCCTCCTGCTTGGCGGCAACCCGCTCGCTGCGGCCCTTCTGCTTGTGGCCCAGGCGCAGCACTTCCTCGGCCGCATCATAGAGGTCGCCCAGCAACTGCCGCTTCCAGCTGTTCCAGACGCCCGGCCCCACCGCGCGGATATCGACCACGGTCAGGCATAGCAGCAGGCGCAGTCGCTCGGGGCTCTGCACCACCTCCACGAAATCGAGGATCGTCTTGTAGTCGGCCAGGTCGCGCTTGAAGGCGGTGGCCGACATCAGCAGGTGATAACGCACCAGCCAGGCGACGGTCTCGGTCTCGGCGGCGGTCAGGCCCAGGCGCGGGCAGAGATGCTCCGCCACTTCCGCACCCAATATGCTGTGGTCGCCGCCGCGCCCCTTGGCGATGTCATGCAGCAGCACCGCGACATAGAGCACCCGGCGCGACAATATCTTGCCCATCAGCTCGGTCGCCAGCGGATGATCGGTCGCCAGTTCGCCTTTCTCGATCCGGGCCAGCAGGCCGACGGCGCGGATGGTATGCTCGTCCACAGTATAATGATGGTACATGTCGAACTGCATCTGCGCCACGACGCGACGGAAATCGGGGATGAACCGGCCGAACACGGTGGACTCGTTCATCCAGCGCAGCACCGTTTCCGGGTCGCGCGGGCTGGTCAGCACATCCATGAAGGCGGCATTGGCGCGCGCGTCCTTGCGCACCTTGGCGGTGATCAGGCCAGCGTCGCGGCTGGCCGCGCGCATCGCGCTCGGATGAATCTGCAGCCCATGCCTGTCGGCCACGGCGAAAATCTCGACCAGGCGGACCGGATCGGCCTGGAAGAAATCATCGCTCGGTAGCGCCAGCCGCCCGCGATCCAGCACGAAACCGTCCAGCTTCTTGGGTCGGCGGAAAATTGACGGAATATAGCGGCGTCCGCGCTCGGCCAGCTGGTCGTCCAGATGCGCCAGGAACACCGCGGTCAGGTCGCCGACCGCCTTTGCATTGAGGAAATAATAGCGCATGAAGCGCTCGACCCCGGATCGTCCGGCCCGCGCGGTGAAATGCATCCGCGTCGCGGTTTCGAGCTGCAGGTCGAAGGTCAGCCTGTCTTCGGCCCGCCCCGTGATCATGTGCAGATGGCACCGCACCGCCCACAGGAAATCCTCGGCCTTCTGGAACTGGCGCAGTTCGCTCTGCGTCAACAGGCCGACATCGACCAGTTCGGCGACCGATTTCACCCGGTTCACATATTTGCCGATCCAGAACAGCGTGTGCAGGTCGCGCAGGCCGCCCTTGCCTTCCTTGACATTGGGCTCGACGACATAGCGGCTGTCGCCCATGCGGCGGTGGCGCTCGTCGCGTTCCTCCAGCTTCTCGGTGACGAAGGTGCGGGCGGTGCCCTGCATGATCTCGCTGTCGAAGCGGACCGCCACTTCCTCGTAAAGCGCCCGGTCGCCCCACACATAGCGTGCTTCCAGCAGGGCGGTGCGCACGGTGAGATCGGCCTTGGCCATCCGCATCGTCTCGTCGATTGAACGGCTGCTATGGCCGACCTTCAGCCCCAGATCCCACAGCGAATAGAGCATGGATTCGATGATCTGCTCGGTCCAGCCGGTCGGCTTCCAGGGAGTGATGAAGCCGATGTCGACATCGCTGTGCGGCGCCATCTCGCCCCGGCCATAGCCGCCGACGGCGATCAGCACGATCCGCTCGCCCGTGCTGCGGTTGCCGGCGGGATAAAGATGATGGGTGGTCGCGTCGTAGAGCAGCCGCAAGATCTGGTCGATCAGGAAGGCAAAGGCCGTCACCGCCTCGCGCCCGCGCGTCGGTTTCGCCTCCAGCCGGCGCGCGACATCCTCGCGGCCATGTTCCAGAGCGGCCTTGAGTTCCTTGACGATCAGCCCGCGCAGCTTGATCGGATCGCCCCGGTGCTCCTGCGCCAGGGCGTTGATGCTGTCGGAAATCGCGCGCCGGTCAATGATCGCGCGGCGCGACCCCAAGCTGGGGAACTGCATGACCATGGCTCTCGTCTACTCGTGGTGACTGGCGGCGGCCAGTTGTTTCAAACGATATATGTGATCGAGTGCCTCACGCGGGGACAGGGCGTCGGCATCGATGCCATCCAGTGCGTCGCGCAGCGGATCGACCACCTCTTCGATCTGCGTCGCGACGCTGGCGAACAGCGGCAGGTCGTCCAGTCCCGCGGCAATGCCACCGGTCTTCGCCTTGCCTGCCTCCAGACGGCCCAGCACATCCTTGGCGCGCTTGAGCACCAGGGGCGGCAAGCCGGCCAGCCGCGCCACCGCCAGGCCATAGCTGCGATCAGCCGGCCCTTCGGCCAGTTCGTGCAGCAGCACCAGGTCGCCCTTCCATTCGCGCGCCCGCACATGGTGCAGCGACAGCGCATCGAGCGTTTCGGACAGGCGGGTCAGTTCATGATAATGGGTGGCGAACAGGCAGCGGCAGCGATTGACCTCATGCACCGCCTCAACCACTGCCCAGGCGAGCGCCAGCCCGTCATAGGTGGATGTGCCGCGCCCGACCTCGTCCAGGATGACGAAGCTATGCTCGGTCGCCTGCGCCAGGATCGCCGCGGTCTCGACCATCTCGACCATGAAGGTCGACCGGCCGCGCGCCAGATTGTCGGAGGCGCCGACGCGGCTGAACAGGCGGTCGACCAGGGTCAGCGTCGCCGATTCCGCCGGTACGAAGGCGCCCGCCTGGGCCAGGATGACGATCAGCGCATTCTGCCGCAGGAAGGTCGACTTACCGCCCATGTTCGGGCCGGTGACCAGCCATAGCCGGTCGGTCGCGACCAGCCGGCAATCATTGGCGACAAAAGGCTGGCCCTGCGCGCGTAGCGCATCCTCGACCACCGGATGGCGCCCGCCGACAATGTCGAGGCAGGGGCCAACCCCGTCCTCGACCACGAAATGGGGCCGTTGCCAGCCGCCTTCGGCCGCCCGTTCGGCTAGCGCAGCAGCGACGTCGAGCCGCGCCAGCGCATCGGCGGCACGGGCGATGTCGGCCTTGCGGTCCAGCACCGCCTCGATCAGCGTTTCGAGATGGGCGGCCTCGGCCACAAGCGCATGGGCGCCGGCCTGCGCCACCCGTCCGGCCTGTTCGTGCAGGTCGATCGAGTTGAAGCGCACGACCCCGGCCAGCGTCTGGCGATGGGTGAAACCGCTTTCGGGCTGCATCAGCTGGTCGGCGGCGCGGGCCGGCACCTCGACATGATAGCCCAGCACGCCATTATGGCGGATCTTGAGCGCGCTGATCCCGGTCTGCTCGCGATATTGCGCCTCCAGTGCGGCAATCGCGCGGCGACCATCGCCCGCCAGGCGGCGCAGTTCGTCCAGCGCCGGGTCGAAGCCGTCGGCGATATAGCCGCCATTATTGGTCTCGGTCGGCGGGCTCGGTACCAATGCGCGCGCCAGCGCATCGACCAGCGCGCCATGCCCGTCGAGCGCCGGCAGCAATTGCGTCAGCAGCAGTGGCTGATCGGCCAGCCGCCCCAAGCGCTCGCGCAGCAAGCGCGCTTCGCCCAGGCCGTCGCGCAATTGGCCGAGGTCACGCGGGCTGCCCCGGCCGACGGCGACACGGCCGAGCGCGCGGCCGATGTCGGGCAGCGCGCGCAGTGCTGCCCGCAACTGACTGCGCAGCGTCGCGTCATCATGGAACAACTGCACCAGGCCCAGCCGCGCGTCGATCAGCGGCGCATCCATCAGCGGCGCCGACAGATCCTGTGCCAGCAGCCGGGCGCCGGCCCCGGTGACGGTCCGGTCGACCGCGCCCAGCAGGCTGCCCGCGCGGGTGCCGCCGGTGGTTGCGACGATTTCCAGGCTCTCGCGCGTCGCCGCGTCGATGGCGACATGGGCGCCGCTGGTCTTGCGGAGCGGCGGCGCCAGGAAGGGCAGCGTGCCCTTCCCCGCATGGTCGAGATAGGAAATCAGCCCGCCCATCGCTGCCAGTTCGGCGCGGCTGAACTGGCCAAAGCCATCCAGCGTCGCGACCGCGAACAGGCGCTTGAGCGCGTCTTCGGCACGGGCGCTGGAAAAGGCCGCCTTGTCGAACGGATGGCTGTTGGCGACCTCCAGCGTCGAACCTTCGGCAATCACCACTTCGCTCGGCCGCAACCGGGCGAGTTCGGCGGGCAAGTCGCCCGCCCGCACCGTCATCGTCTCGAACCGGCCGGTCGAGATGTCGGCGGCGGCCAGGCCCAGCTCGCCTTCCCCACCGGTCTGGGCGAGCGCCACCAGCATATTGTCGCGCCGGCTGTCGAGCAGGGTTTCCTCGGTCAGCGTGCCGGCGGTGACATAGCGGACGATGGCGCGTGCCACGAGCGCCTTGCCGCCCCGTGCCTTGGCCTCGGCCGGCGTCTCGGTCTGTTCGGCGATGGCGACGCGATGGCCGCCCTTGATCAGTCGGGCCAGGTAGGATTCGGCGCTATGCACCGGCACGCCGCACATCGGGATCGGCTGCCCGGCATGTTCGCCACGGCTGGTGAGCGCAATGTCGAGCGTCGCGGCCGCCATCTTGGCGTCATCGAAGAAGAGTTCGAAGAAATCGCCCATGCGGTAGAAGAGCAGGCAATCCTGCGCCTCTGCCTTGAGGGTGAAATATTGTGCCATCATGGGGGTAGGCTGGGTGGTGGTGGAGGTCGAATTGGCCATGGGGCAAGCGGATAGCCTGATCGCTCCGCTGAAACCAGAGCTTCGCCAAAGGGCAGGAAAATTGCGCTTCTCGCACTTGCCCACAAGATAATCTTGCCGCTAGGGCGGCGCTATTGTTCCATTATGTGGGTATCGCGATGACCGAAAAGTCAAATGTGGAATTTTCCGAGCGCGAGGCGCTGTTCTTCCACGCGACCGGCCGCCCCGGCAAGATCGAGATCATCGCGTCGAAGCCGATGGCGACGCAGCGCGATCTCTCGCTCGCTTATTCGCCCGGCGTCGCGGTGCCGGTGCGCGCGATCGCTGAAGATCCGGCGACCGCCTATGATTATACCGCCAAGGGCAATCTGGTCGCGGTCATCTCCAACGGCACGGCGATCCTGGGCCTCGGCAATCTCGGCGCGCTGGCGTCGAAGCCGGTGATGGAGGGCAAGGCCGTCCTCTTCAAGCGCTTCGCCGATGTCGATTCCATCGACATCGAGCTGAAGACCGAGGATGTCGATCGCTTCATCGACGCGGTCGAACTGATGGAGCCGAGCTTCGGCGGCATCAATTTGGAAGACATCAAGGCGCCCGAATGCTTCGTTATCGAGACGACGCTCAAGGAACGGATGAACATTCCGGTCTTCCATGACGACCAGCATGGCACCGCGATCATCGCGGCGGCGGGCGTCATCAATGCCGCGCTGCTGACCGGTCGCGACATGAAGGACATGAAGGTGGTGGTGAACGGCGCGGGTGCCGCTTCCATTTCCTGCACCGAGCTGATCAAGGCGCTGGGCGTCCCCAATGAAAACGTCATCATGTGCGACAGCAAGGGCGTCATCTATCAGGGCCGCACCGAGGGCATGAACCAGTGGAAGTCGGCCCATGCGGTCAAGACCGACGCGCGGACCCTCACTGAAGCGGTCAAGGGCGCCGACGTGTTCCTGGGCCTTTCGGTCGCCGGCGCCATGTCGCAGGATATGGTGAAGTCGATGGCGGCCAATCCGATCATCTTCGCCATGGCCAATCCCGACCCGGAAATCCTGCCGCCCGACGCGCACGCAGTCCGTCCCGACGCGATCGTCGCCACCGGCCGCTCGGACTTCCCCAACCAGGTCAACAATGTCCTGGGCTTCCCCTTCATCTTCCGCGGTGCGCTCGACGTGCGGGCGACCGGCATCAATGAGGCGATGAAGCTGGCCGCCGCCAAGGCGATTGCCGACCTGGCGCGCGAACAGGTGCCTGAGGAAGTGGCCAAGGCCTATGGCCGTTCGCACAGCTTCGGCCCCGACTATATCATCCCCGCGCCGTTCGATCCGCGTCTGATGGAAGTGGTGCCGGCCGCCGTCGCCCAGGCGGCGATGGATACCGGCGTCGCACAGAAGCCGATCGCCGACATGGCCGCCTATCGCGATTCCCTGAAGGCGCGGCTCAACCCGACCACCTCGGTTCTCACCAGCGCCTATGAACTCGCCAAGGCCAACCCCAAGCGGGTCGTCTTTGCCGAGGCGGAAGAGGAAGTGGTGCTGCGCGCCGCGATCCAGTTCCGCGAGCTGGGCTATGGCATCCCCGTGCTGGTCGGCCGCGATCATGTGCGCGACAAGCTCAAGGAACTGGGCGTCCAGGATCCCGACAGCTTCGAACTGCACAACAGCGTCAATTCGCCGCTGGTGCCCGAGATGGTCGACCTTCTCTATGCCCGGTTGCAGCGGCGCGGCTATCTGCGTCGCGACTGCGAGCGGATGGTCAATCGCGACCGCAACATCTTCGGATCGCTGCTGGTGAAGATGGGCGTGGCCGATGCGATGATTTCCGGCGTCACCCGGCCCTATGGCCAGACCCTGCGCGAGGTGAAGCGGGTGATGGATCCGGCTGCGGGCCGTACCCCCTTCGGCATCCATGTCATGGTGACCAAGGACAAGACCGTCTTCCTGGCCGACACCACCGTCCATGAACGGCCTTCCGCGTCCGAACTGGCCGACATTGCCGAGGGCACGGTCGCGGTCGCGCGGCGCATGGGCCATGACCCGCGCGTGGCCTTCCTGTCCTATTCCAATTTCGGCAATCCCCCCGGCGCCTTCCTCGACAATGTGCGCGATGCGGTGAAGCTGCTCGACCAGCGCGACGTCGATTTCGAATATGAAGGCGAAATGACACCGGATGCGGCGCTCAATCCGACCGTGATGAAGAATTATCCGTTCAGCCGCCTGTCCGGCCCAGCCAATGTGCTGGTCATGCCGGGGCTGCAGTCGGCCAACATCTCGGCCAAGCTGCTGCGCGAACTGGGCGGCACGTCGATGATCGGTCCGGTGCTGGTCGGCATGGAAAAGTCGGTGCAGATTGCGACCATGTCGTCCAACGCGTCCGAACTGCTGACGCTGGCCGTGCTGGCCGCGGGCGGCATCGCACTCTGATGATCGTGGCGGGGCACCAGCCCCGCCCCTATCCGCTACGACCGGTTGGTTTCTGACCGGTTTCGCTTGCCTTGCGCCATCGTCTGCTGGAAGACCATGGCATGAACAGCGTAACCATGATCGACAGTGCCACCTTCCGCCGCGTCCTGGGCCATTATCCGACCGGCGTGTGCGTCGTTACCGCGTCCGCCGAGGATGGCGCCCCGGTCGGCATGGTGGTCGGCTCCTTCACCTCGGTGTCGCTCGATCCGCCGCTGGTCGCCTTCTTCCCGGCCAAAAGCTCGGGCAGCTGGCCGCGCATCCAGCAGATCGGCCGCTTCTGCGTCAATGTCCTCGCCAGCGATCAGCAGCCGCTCTGCCGCCAGCTGGCGGCACCTGGCCCTGACAAGTTCGCCGGCGTGTCGCACCGCGTATCCGACAATGGATCGCCCATCATCGACAATGTCGTCGCCTGGATCGATTGCAGCCTGCATGCCGTGCATGAGGCCGGCGATCATTATATCGTGCTGGGTGAAGTGGTCGCACTGGAAGTGGAACGGCCCGACCGGCCATTGCTGTTCTTCCAAGGCAATTATGGCGAATTTTCGCTGCTCGCATGAGGAACGGGCGGCGCGACACCGTCTGATCGGGCAAGAGGGCAAGAAAAAAGGGGTAAAGCTCGTTAAAAGGCCGTAATGATCCATACATGGGTCAGAAACATCACGGCTCCTTAACGTCTGCCGTCTATCATCGTCCCCATTCCGGATCGGACTGATCATGACTGCGCTGCTCATCACCATCGACACCGAATTGTCCGCCGCGTTGCACCAGCGCGGCGTCGGTCTTGAGCAGAATCTGCGCCAATCGATCTGGGGTGAGACGGCAGCCGGTGCTTTCGGCATCGGCTGGCAGATGGACCTGATGGACCGCCATGGCCTCAAGGGCGTTTTCTTCCTCGATCCCCTGCCGGCGCTGATCCACGGCCCCACCTTTCTCCAGCCCATCGTCGCGGCCATCGTCGGGCGCGGGCATGAAGTGCAGCTCCATCTGCACAGCGAATGGCTGGCCTGGGTCAAAGATTCGCCGATCGAAGGGCGACAGGGCCGCAATATCGGCGATTTCAGCCTGGCCGACCAGATCACCCTGCTCGGCCTGGGTCGCGACCTGCTGGAACAGGCGGGCGCCCCGCGGATCAGCGCGTTCCGGGCCGGCAATTTCGGCGCCAATGACGATACGCTGCGGGCGCTGGCGGCGATCGGCATCGGCTGGGACAGCAGCGTCAATCCGGCCTATCTTGGCCAGGGATGCGGCATCAGCATGGACGCCGGCCAGATCGGCGCGGTTCGCGCCCAGGGGCTGGTCGAACTGCCCGTGTCGGGGATCGCCGATCGCCCCGGCCATTTTCGCCCGGCGCAGATCTGCGCCATGTCGGCCGCCGAAATGCGCGCCGGCATGCGCCACGCCGCGCAGGAAGGTCATGATGCCTTCGTCATCGTCACCCATAGTTTCGAAATGCTCTCGCGCGATCGGATGCGTCCGAACCGCACGGTGATGCGCCGGTTCGAGCAATTGTGCCGGACTGCCGCCGCGACGCCGGGCATGCGTCCTGCCGGCTTCCATGATCTGTCGCCCGCGCTCGCCGATGCCCCCGCGCGCATGCTGACCCGCGTGCCGCCCAACCGGCTGCGCACCGGCCTGCGCATCGCGCAACAGGCCTGGGCGACCTGGCGCTACGAACATCGGCTGGTGCCTGCGTGAGCCGCCTGCCCTGCGCGATCGTCATCGGCCTGGAAAATGCGATCAGCCTGACCATCGTCCGGGAACTCGGCCGCCATGGCGTGCCGGTCCATGGCGTCGGGCCGGCAAGCGGGATCGCGGCGGCATCGCGCTATTGCACGGACAGCACCGATCGGCCGTCAGGTCCGGCGGCCGATTGGCTGCCCGACCTGATCGCCCGGACCGGCGCCTGCGCCGTCTTCGCCATTTCGGAGACCGATCTGCTCGATCTGGCGCTGCTGCCGCCGATGATCGGCGATTGCCATATATTGGTCCCGCGCGCCGAAGCGCTCAACCAGGTGATCGACAAGCGCCGCACCCTGGCGGTCGCATCGGCGCAGGGCCTGTTGATACCGCGAACCTGGCAGCCGATGGCGGGTGACGATTTCCAGGCCCATGCCGCATCCATGCCCTATCCGCTGGTCGCCAAATGGGCCAATCCGCCGGCGGTGATGCCGTTGCTTGAGCGGGCCGGGCTGGAATGGATCAAGGCGGAATATGTGCGGACGCCGGATGCGTTGCAGGCGCTGCTTGCCCGCTATCGTCCGGTCGGTATCTGGCCGATGATCCAGCAATATTGCGGCGGTGTTGGTTTGGGGCAGATGCTGTTCATGGCCGATGGCGATGCGACCCTGCATTTCCAGCATCGCCGGCTGCACGAATGGCCGCCCGAAGGGGGCGTATCGACCCTGTGCCGTGCCGAACCGCGCGACCGCCACGGGCAACAGATGGCATTGTCCGAACAATTGCTGCGGGCGCTCGGCTGGCAGGGGCCGGCCATGGTCGAATATCGCTATGATGCAGCCAGCGGTCATTATTGGCTGATGGAGGTGAACGGCCGTTTCTGGGGCAGCCTGCCGCTGGCCGGCCATTGCCATGCCCATTTCGCCTGGGAAGCCTATCGCCGGGCGGTGCTGGGTGAAACGGATGCGGCGCCCCTGCCCCGTGATACCCTGCGCGCCCGCTACATGGTGCCGGAAACCAAGCGCCTGCTGCGATTGCTGATGGGGGGAAAGATCGCCGATCCCTTCTTCCGGGCCAGCCCATGGCGCGACCTTGCCACCTATCTGCTGGGCTTCCTAGACCCGCGCATGCGCTATTATGTCTTCAGCTTCAGCGATCCCCGGCCGCTGCTGCGCGATCTGGGGCAGATCGTCAGGAAGGCGTTGCGCCGGGATAAGTCCTGACCAGCGCCGTCACCGCCTGCTCGATCCGCTGCAGGCAATGCGCCATGTAGCGATCGTCCAGGCCATAGGGATCGTGCAGATGCGGCATCATCGGTTGCGTCCATGTACCGAGCAACTGACGTGGCAGGTGCGACAGGCGCGGATCGGCAGCCAGCCGATGCAGTTGCCGCACTTCCATCGCCAGCAGCAGGTCGCCCGGCTGTGGCTGATAATCCGTCCTGTCGAGCGCCTTGTGGGCGGACAGGTCATGGCCCAGGGCCTGCGCCGCCGCGATTGCCGGATCATGGGCCGGTCGTCCGGTGGTGGTCGACAGGCCGAAGGAGGCCGTGCGGGCGCCGGCCTTGCGGGCCACCACATCGGCAAAGGCGCTGCGACAGATATTGCCCTGGCAGACGAAGACCAGCCGACGGACCTCGGCCGGGTCGGGGCGCAGCGTGGCCGATTGCCCCAGCGCGAGCTGCGGATAGGACAGGGCCAGGCGCACCAGACCGCGAAATGTACCGAAACGTGGGTTGATCATGCGCCGGTGCCGATGGGGAGCAGGGAATCCATTGAAAGGACCTTAGCCCAAACAGGTTGCGATTTCCCTCCCCCTGTGGCTAGCCGCAAAGATGCGATCAACAAAGGACAGCCCGCAGGGAAGCGATTCCACCATTGCCGATGTCGCCGCTGCCGTGGGCGTCTCGATCCGAACGGTATCACGGGTTCTCAACCAGTCGCCCAAGGTCAATGCGGAAACCCGCGAGCGCGTCCAGAAGGCGATTGCGGCGCTCAACTTCCGTCCCTCCATGCGCGCCCGCGCCTTCGCCATGGGCCGCTCCTTCCTGATCGGCATGGTCCATAATGATCGCAACGCGCTGGTGCTCGACGCCGTGCAGCGCGGTATCGTGGGCGAAGCGGGCCGGCGCGGCTATGAACTGGTGGTCCATCCCACGCCCATGGATGCCGCCGCATCGGTCGAGGATGTGCTGCAATTCGTCCGTCGCTCGCGCACCGACGGTCTGGTGGTGCTGCCGCCGGTATCGGGCATTGCCGGACTGCCCGAAGCGCTGGCGCGCGAGCATATTCCCGCCGTTGCCCTGTCAGCCCTGCCGATCACCGGCTATGCCGATGTGATCCTGTCGCCCGAGCGCGAGGCGGCTGCACAGGTGGCGCACTATCTGCTGGAGCTTGGCCATCGCCGCATCGCGATGGTCGGCGGCCCGGCCAACGCCATTTCCGCGCAGGAGCGCCGGGCGGGCTTTGTCGAGGCGCTGGCCGCCGCCGGTGTCACTTTGCTGGATGAGGCGGAGGGGGATTATGGCTTCCAGTCGGGGCTTGCCGCCGCCGAGCGCTTCCTGTCGCTGCCGACAGCGCCCACGGCGATCTTCGCTGCCAATGACGTCATGGCTGCCGGCGTCCTCAAATGCGCCGGAATCCGGGGCGTTGCCGTTCCGCAGTCGTTGTCCGTCGTGGGCTTCGACGGCAGCCTGCTGTCGCATGTCGTATCGCCGGCGCTCACCACCATCTGGCGCCCCTTTGGCGACATGGCGCGGATCGCGACCCAGCAGCTGATCGACCGGATCGAGGGGCAAGCCGTGACCGCCGAACGGCCCCCGCCGCTGCGCCTGGTGGAGGCGGAATCGAGCGGTCCCGCCCCCGCCTGACCGATCAGAGCCGATAGGCGCGGCGCACCAGGCCCACGGTCAGTTCCTGCGCCAGCTCGGCCGCTTCCCAGTCGGCCAGCCGATGTTCGGCGACCAGTCGTGCCAGGAAGGCGCAGTCGATGCGGCGGGCGACATCATGCCGCGCCGGAATCGACAGGAAGGCGCGGGTGTCGTCGTTGAACCCGACCGTATTGTAGAAGCCGGCGGTCTCCGTCGTCATCTCGCGGAAGCGGCGCATCCCTTCCGGGCTGTCATGGAACCACCAGGCCGGGCCCAGCCGCAGGCAGGGATAATGGCCGGCCAGCGGCGCCAGTTCGCGGGCATAGGTGGTTTCGTCCAGGGTGAAGAGGATGATGGTCAGGTTGGCGTCGTTGCCGACCACGTCCAGCATCGGCTTGAGGGCACCGACATAGTCGGTGCGCATCGGGATGTCGGCGCCCTTGTCGCGGCCATGGCTGTGGAACAGCGCGGCATTATGGTTGCGGCAGGAACCGGGATGGATCTGCATCACCATGCCGTCCGCCTGGCTCATCTTGGCCATTTCGGTCAGCATCTGGGCGCGGAACAGCTCGGCATCGTCGGCATCGGCCGAGCCGCCGACGATCTTCGCGAACAGCGCCTCGCATTCCATCGTCGACAGATTGGCGGTGCGCGGCGTCGCAAAGCCATGGTCGGTCGCGGTCGCGCCCATGGCGCGGAAATCGGCGCGCCGCTTGGCATGGGCGGCCAGATAGCCCTGCCAGCTTTCGACATCCTCGCCGGTCATGTCGCCGAAGCGGACCAGCGCGTCGCGAAATTCCTCATGCTCGGGATCAATCACCGAATCCGGACGATAGGTGGTGACCACCCGCCCCTGCCAACCGGATTCCCGGATCGCCTGATGATGGCGCAGATCGTCGTCCGCGCCTTCGGTCGTCGCCAGCAATTCGATATTGAACCGCTCGAACAGCGCGCGCGGACGGAAGGCGTCGGTGGTGAGCGCCGCATTGATCGCATCATAGACCTGGTCGGCGCTCTGCGCATCCAGTGCCATGTCCAGCCCGAACACTTCGGCAAAGACATGCTCCAGCCACATGCTCGACGGGGTGCCCCGGAACAGATGATAATGGCTGGCGAACAGGCGCCATGCTGCGCGCGGATCGGTATCGGGCAGGCCGCCGCGATGCGGCACGCCCAGATCGTCCAGCGCGATGCCCTGCGAATAGAGCATGCGGAACAGATAATGGTCGGGCGCCAGCAGCAGTTCGGTCGCGTTGGACCAGGGGGCATTGGTGGCGAACCAGGCCGGGTCGGTATGGCCATGCGGGCTGATGATCGGCAGGTTGGCGACTTCGGCATAGAGCGCGCGGGCGATCGAACGGGTCGTGGGATCGGCGGGAAACAGGCGGTCGGGCGACAGGGTAAGCGGATGCATGGCGATCTCCTTGTCCGCCGGTTACCGCCTTGTGCCAACGCTGGCAATGCCCTATTCCAAACCCATGTCGATCCTTGCCGAAACCGCCCCGCTGCTGGCCCTTCAGGTCGCACCCGAAGATGATGTCGCCGTTGCGCTGCACCCGCTGGGGGCAGGGCAGACCGTGCGCGTCGGCATGGTCGATGTGCCGTTGCGCGATCCGGTCCCGGCCGGGCACAAGTTTGCGCTCCACGATATTGCGGCCGGGGCGCCGGTCCGCCGCTATCGCGCGCCGATCGGTTTGGCGACGCAGGCGATCCTGGCTGGCGAGCATGTCCACAGCCATAATCTCCACACCGCGCTTTCGGGCGAACTGGCCTATCGCTTCACCGGTGCGCAGCCGCAGCCGCTATCCCCGACGGACCGGCCCGTTCCGCATTTCCGCGGCTATGTCCGCGCCGACGGCAGTGTCGGCACCCGCAACGAGATCTGGATTCTTCCGACCGTCGGTTGTGTCGGCCGATTGGGTGAGCGGCTGGCGATGAAGGGGGCGGCGCTGGCGGAGGGGCGTATCGATGGCGTCCATGCCTTCAATCACCCCTTTGGCTGCTCGCAACTCGGCGCCGATCTGGACGGCACGGCCGCGATCCTCGCCTCTCTGGCGCTCAATCCCAATGCCGGCGGCGTATTGCTGCTCGGGCTGGGCTGCGAATCCAACCAGCTTGATGCGCTGCTGTCGCGCATTCCGCCTGATCGCCGTGCCCGGCTGCGCACCGTCCGCGCACAGAGCGAAAGCGACGAGTTCGAGGCCGGCATGACGGCGCTTGCTGAACTGATCGATCTCGCCAGCGCGGATCAGCGGCAGGATGTGCCGCTTTCGGCGTTACGCCTGGGGGTCAAATGCGGTGGCTCCGATGCGATGAGCGGGCTCACCGCCAATCCGCTGATCGGTCGCATGGCCGATGCCGTGGCCCAGGCGCAAGGCAGCGCGATCCTGACCGAAATCCCGGAGATTTTCGGCGCGGAGACGCTGTTGATGCAGCGCGCCGAGAATGAGGCGGTGTTCGATCGGCTGACGCAGGTGGTCAATCGCTTCAAACGCTATTTCCTCGACCATGGCGAGCCGGTGTCGGAAAATCCCAGTCCCGGCAATATTGCCGGCGGCATCACCACGCTGGAGGAAAAATCGCTGGGCGCGGTGCAGAAGGGCGGGATCGCCATCGTGACCGACGTCATCGATTATGGCGACCGGATCAGCCGCACCGGCCTCACCATATTGGAAGGCCCCGGCAATGATGCCGTGTCGACGACGGCGCTGGCGGCGGCTGGCGCAACCCTGACCTTATTCTCGACCGGTCGCGGCACGCCACTTGGCAGTCCGGTACCGACGGTCAAGATCGCGTCGAACAGCGCGCTGGCCGATCGCAAGCCGGGCTGGATCGATTTTGACGCCGGACGCGTCCTGCAGGAAGGGATGGATGCCGCGGCCGATGCGCTGCTGGCGCATATCGTCGCGATTGCCAGCGGGGCGCCGGCCCGGAACGAGGTGAATGACGAACGCGCCATCGGCATCTGGAAGCGCGGCGTAACCCTTTAGTTTTTCGCCCAAGGATCAATGGGCATTGCGGCGAACCGTCCGTGCGGGACCGGAGGACGCCGGCAGAATAAGCCCGGCGCCGCGCCATCAGGCGGGCACCGGGCCAGTTCCTCAGCCGTTCAGCTTGTCCTTGACCGCCTTGGCGGGGGTGAAGCCGAGCTTCTTGGAGGCAGCGATCTGGATGGTCGCGCCGGTCGAAGGATTGCGGCCTTCACGGGCGGCCGACTCCTTGACCTTGAACTTGCCGAAGCCGTTGAGCGAGATTTCTTCGCCCTTGGCAGCAGCATCGGCGATCGCGGCAAACACGCCATCGACCAGCTTGCGGGCATCGGCCTTGGTGATGTTGTGGGCCGAAGCCAGGGTGTCGGCGAGGTCGCTGTTGTTCATGGAATAGGCTTTCCTTTGTTGTTGGCGCGCATTGCATAGCTGGCACGAAAGCCAAGGTCCATCGGTCCTGAGCGTCCGATTGCGCTTAAAAGTGCGGTTAATGCGGCGTTTCAGACGCTTTGCGCATGCGCGCATGCCAACCGGCCGGTCAAAGGCCGATATTGCGGCCTGAGCGGCCGGATCATCATCAATGGAAAGGTGGCGGAGACGGAGGGATTCGAACCCTCGGTAGCCCCTTAAGGCTACGACGGTTTAGCAAACCGCTGGTTTCAGCCACTCACCCACGTCTCCGCACGAATTTGCCTACCGGAAACCGGGAGGCAGTGGCTAGGCGACGGGCTATAGCGACGGCTTTGATCCATGGCAACGGTCCAAATGTGCGATTTTTCATGCGGATTTGCACAATCGGATTCAATCTGGCTTAGAATCGACTCCGGTGGGCGTTCGTTCATTGTCGTTTCAGCTTGGCGACGGATAATCTGACGGATGTTTTCAAGAGCGGGCTTCGGGGAGTATCGGGTAATGATCGGCAGCATGGGGCGCACGGGCGCCCGCTTCGCACGGGTGGGTGCCCTGATGGCGGCGCTCGGCGGGCTTCTGCTGGCGCCGGTCGCCAGCGCGCAGATTCGCACGGTCGATCCCAACACGGCGATCGATTCCGATCTTGCGCCGCCGCCGGTCCAGAACAGCACGCCGACCGATCCCGGTGTCGATTCCAGCCTGCCGCCGCCAGCCACCTCGACCGATTCCGGCACCTATAATGCCGCCCCCGCTGCCGGCGGGGCGACCGCCACCGGCGCACCGGTCACCTCCAATTCGCCGCCAGCCGCGATGGCGCCGGGCGAATCCTATCAGGAAGATGATCTGATCGGCGCGGCCGAAGGCGTGTTCGGCAAGGGCGCCGAGGGCCTGGCCGGCATCATCGAGAAGATCCTCAAGGATCAGGGCCAGCCCAATGCCTATATTTCCGGGCGTGAGGCGTCCGGCGCCTTCGTGGTCGGCCTGCGCTATGGTTCGGGCACGCTCAACCACAAGATCGAGGGCAAGCGCGAAGTCTATTGGACCGGTCCGTCGATCGGCTTCGACGTCGGCGGCAATGCCGCCAACACCTTCGTCCTGGTCTATAATCTCTATGACAGCCAGGATCTCTACCACCGTTTCCCGGCGGCCGAAGGCACCGCCTATCTGGTCGGTGGCTTCACCGCCAGCTATCTGCGCTGGGGCAGCGTGGTGCTGATCCCGATCCGCCTGGGCGTCGGTTATCGCCTCGGCGTCAATGCCGGCTATATGAAGTTCAGCGAAAAGCGGACCTGGCTGCCCTTCTGACGGTCATAGCAGGGAGAGTTGGGCGCCCGCGTCGCCACTCTCCCCCGCTTCTCCCTCGCCTTCCAGATTATGCACGCCCAGGCCCAGCAGCCGGGCCCCCATGCGCAGCGGCAATTGCGCCTTCAGCAGCGCGCGACCAGCGTCCACCAATTGTTCGACCGACCGGACCGGCGCGGCAAAGCTGCGCGACCGGGTGATGATGCGGAAATCGGCGAACTTCACCTTCAGCACCACGGTCCGGCCATAGGCCTGCGCCTTCTCGATCCGGGCCCACAGGCTTTCCGCTATCCGCTCGATCTCGCGCAGCAAGGCCTCCTCGGCGACAAGGTCCTCGAAGAAGGTGTCCTCGACGCTGACCGACTTGCGCTCCTGCCGCTCATGCACCGGGCGGTCGTCCTCACCGCGCGCGGCACGATAATAGAAGAGCGCGCTGCTGCCGAAATGGGTCTGGAGGAAGGACAGATCGCGATCGCGCAGGTCGGCGCCGGTCTCGATCCCCAATTTGTGCATTCGTTCGGCGGTAACCGGACCGATGCCGTGAATCCGCCGCACCGGCATGCGCGCCATGAAGTCGGCGCCTTCCGCCGGCCGCACCACGCACAGCCCGTCGGGCTTGTTCTGGTCCGACGCCAGCTTGGCGATCAGCTTGTTGTAGGACACCCCCGCCGATGCGGTGAGGCCCGTTTCCTCCTGGATCAGCCGCCGGATTTCCCGCGCCACCTGCGTCGCCGACGCGATGCCCGGCTTGTTCTGCGTCACGTCCAGATAGGCCTCGTCGAGCGAGAGCGGCTGGATCATGTCGGTAAAGCGCGCGAAGATCGCGCGGATCTGGGCAGATACGCTGCGATAGACTTCGAAGCGCGGCTTCACGAACAGCAGATCGGGGCACAGCCGCCGCGCTCTTGCACCCGGCATCGCCGATCGCACGCCGAATTTCCGCGCTTCATAGCTGCAGGTGGCGACGACGCCGCGTGGACCGCCGCCACCCACGGCGATCGCCTTGCCGCGCAGGCTGGGATCGTCGCGCTGTTCGACCGACGCATAAAAGGCGTCCATGTCGATATGGATGATCTTGCGCAGCGCGGGCGGCGGGGCGTCCATGGCCGGCCTTATGCCACCATGGGAACGAAAGGGAAACAGTCGGGCGTGTCAGCCCTTCTTCTTGCCCTTTTCATCCTTGGCCATGGCCAGCAGCGCGGCAAAGGGGCTGGCCTGATCCTCGGTCAGCACCCCGGCCTCGCGCAGATAGCTGTCGGCCTCCGGCGCGCGCGGATAGGGTTCCATCGCCAGCGCCACCGTCTCGGCCACCGCTTCGCCCATGTCGATGACATTGCCGTCATAGCCGATCGTGTCGCAATCCTCCGCGTCCAGCTCCAGCTCCTCGCCCTCGGGCAGGTCGCCACTCTCGGGCACGAAGCGCAGCAGGAAATCGGTATCGATGGTTTCGGGCACCGGCAGGCCGGTGGCGACGCAGGGCTGGGCCAGGGCGGCGCGGACCCGGCCGCGCGCCAGGATCGTGCTGCCCTCCGCGCTCAGCCGATAATCCGCCTCCAGCCGGTCGAGCGCCAGCAGCGCAAAACGGCGCATCAGCGCGGCGCGCTCGCCCTCATCGGCGCTGATGGTCACCAGGCTGTCACCCAGCTTGCCCAGCTGGTCGGCGCGCACGGGGCGCGAAAATTCGATCATGTCGCTCATCCAAGGTCTCCAGCCAGCAAGGCGTCGCGGGTCAGGCAGGCCAGCCTTGTCCAGCGCGCGCGCAGCGCGCCCTCGACATGGGCCAGGGCGTCCGTCGACGGGGCGTCACCGCGATACAGGTTTCGGCGCAGCGCATCCTCTAGATCGCCCTCCCCCGTCAAGGCCGCACGATAGGCCGCCAGTCTCCCGCCCAGCGCGCTCATCATCCGGCCGATATGCTTGCCGACGACAACATCGCCAATCCCTTCCTGGCGCAACTGGCCGTCCATGTCGTCGACGAACAGCTCGGTCAGCCACACGCTCTCCTGCGCCGCGCCCAGCGCCTCCAGCCGCATCAGCACCTGCGCCAATATCGCGACGATCATGTCGAACCGGCCGTCCAGCGCATCGGGTACACCGCCCTGCAGATACCAGTGTGGCTGCCGTCCCTCGGCCACCACCGCATGATAAAGCGGCATCAGGCCCGCCTTGGGATCATCGCGGCCCAGCAGGCGCTGGAGGAAGGAAGGACGGGATTGGGACATGGGTTGCCGTCTTTTCGTGATGGAATGTGGGCCAGCGGGCTTCGCGGGCGCGTGCGCCCCTTGCCGGGGCCTGCGCATTTCCATATTGATCGCTGGGCCGCCCGATGCAATGGCGGCTTTCTGTTTCTTGGGTTCGCGGGCCCGTCCCCGCAGGAGAAGACCATGCGCAAGTTTAGCCGCCAGTCCCGCCGCGGGCGTTTCCTGCTGGCTCTGGGCCTCGGCGCGATCGTGATCAGCGCATCGGGCTGTACCCGCATCCGCACGCATCAGGGCTATCAGGTCGACAAGCTGCTGGTGGACTCCGTCCAGCCCGGCATCGACAATCGTGCCTCGGTCGAAGGCACGCTGGGCCGTCCCAGCTTCGTCGCCCAGTTCGGCGAACAGGACTGGTATTATGTGTCGCGCGACATGCGCTCGCTCGCCTTCTCCAACCCCAAGCCGGTGTCGCAGACCGTCCTGCATGTCCGGTTCGATCCGGCCGGCAACGTCGTCGCGGTCGATCGCATGGGCCTGGAGCAGGTCGCGCACATCTCGCCGACCGGCGACAAGACCCCGACGCTGGGCCGCCATCGCAGCCTGTTCGACGAGATTTTCGGCAATATCGGCGCTGTGGGTGCCATGGGTGCCGGCTCGGCCGGTGGTGCCGGTCCGGGCGGCGGCCCGAACGGCAGCTGAGGCTGGCCGCACTGCGAAGACATTGGCGCCGTCCTGTCCATCATGGACCGGGCGGCGTTTTTGTTCGGGCGGGATGAGCTGGCCAGCGGATCGACAGCGGTTCGACCTGCGATAGACACAAAAAAACCGCCGTTTCCGGCGGTTTTTGCTTCCTTCCTCACCGAAGGAAAATGGTGCCAGAAGAGCTTGATCGCTGGGCAGCTAAGCGGTTGATTTCGCAATAAAATCATAGACTTGCGAATTCGCCAAGGGCAGCATTAGCATGCTTTCAATTCGTGGAAAAGGCTGGATGAGAATGGACGCCATGATTTGGTCTCGCTTCTCACCCACGCTCTTGATGATTGCCTCACCTTCGAGGCGGAATCAGGTCGCTTCCTCGAAGCGCAAACCGGCAATCCGACTTGCTTTGAAGTTGCGCGGCAACTGCGCTTTCGACTCCTCAAGTATAGGCGTATATCGGAGAAAACGGGAGGCCCGGCGCGCCGGGCCTCCCGCCAATCAATAGTCCATCGCCGGCATCGGCGGGGCCTTCTCCTCCTTCGGCACCTCGGCGACTAGCGCCTCGGTAGTAATGAGGAGCGATGCAACGGATGCTGCGTCCTGAAGGGCGGTGCGAACGACCTTGGCCGGATCGATCACGCCTGCGTGGACGAGATCCTGATACTCAGCGGTGGCCGCATTGAAGCCCCAGTTATAGTCGGAACTCTCGAGCAGCTTGCCGACGATATAGGCGCCGTCCTCGCCGGAATTCTCGGCGATCTGCCGCGCCGGTGCACGCAGCGCCCGGCGGATGATGTCGATGCCGGACTGTTGGTCGTCATTGACGGCCTTCAGACCATCGAGCGCCTTGATCGCACGGAGCAGCGCGATGCCGCCGCCCGGCAGGATGCCTTCTTCGACCGCGGCCCGCGTCGCATGGAGCGCGTCGTCGACACGGTCCTTCTTCTCCTTGACCTCGACCTCGGTGGCGCCGCCGACGCGGATCACCGCGACACCGCCGGCGAGCTTGGCCACGCGCTCCTGCAGCTTCTCGCGGTCATAGTCGGACGTAGAGGTCTCGATCTGCTGGCGCAGCTGCGCGACGCGGCCATCGATATCGTCCTTCTGGCCTACACCGTCGATGATGGTCGTGTTGTCCTTGTCGATCGTCACCTTCTTGGCGCGGCCCAGCATGTTGATCGTGATGTTCTCAAGCTTGATGCCGAGGTCCTCGGAGACAACGCTGCCGCCCGTCAGGATGGCGATATCCTCGAGCATCGCCTTGCGGCGATCGCCGAAGCCGGGCGCTTTGACCGCCGCTATCTTGAGGCCGCCGCGCAGCTTGTTGACGACGAGCGTCGCGAGCGCCTCGCCCTCGACGTCCTCGGCGATGATCAGCAGCGGCCGACCGGACTGGACGACCTTCTCGAGCAGGGGCACGAGCGCCTGAAGGTTAGAGAGCTTCTTCTCGTGGATCAGGATGTAGGGATCGTCGAGCTCGACCTTGAGCTTCTCGGCATTGGTGATGAAGTAGGGCGACAGATAGCCGCGGTCGAACTGCATGCCCTCGACCGTCTCGAGTTCTGTTTCGAGGCTCTTCGCTTCCTCGACCGTGATCACGCCCTCATTGCCGACCTTCTCCATCGCCTCGGCGAGGATGCGACCAACTTCCTCGTCGCCGTTGGCCGAGATTGTCGCGACCTGCGCAATCTCACTGTTGGCGCCGACCTTCTTGGCGTGATTCTCCAGATCTTTGACGACCGCGCCCACTGCGAGATCGATGCCGCGCTTGACGTCCATCGGGTTCATGCCGGCGGCGACAGCCTTCGAGCCCTCGCGCACGATCGCCTGGGCGAGCACGGTGGCGGTGGTGGTGCCGTCGCCCGCCTTGTCGTTCTGCTTGTTGGCGACCTCGCGCAGCATCTGCGCGCCCATATTCTCGAACTTGTCGGCAAGCTCGATTTCCTTGGCGACGGTGACGCCGTCCTTGGTGATGCGGGGCGCTCCGAACGACTTCTCGATCACGACATTGCGGCCCTTGGGACCGAGCGTCACTTTCACGGCGTTGGCCAGCGTATCCACACCCCGCAGCATGCGGTCACGCGCGTCCGACGCAAACTTCACTTCCTTGGCAGTCATCTGCCTGCTCCTTTCTCAAATTCCTTCCTGAATGTTCGAGGGATAAGGGCGGTCGATCAGGCCGCCTGCTTGAGAGGCACGCCGTTATCGATCACGCCAAGGATGTCGCTCTCCTTCATAATGAGGAGATCCTCGCCGTCGATCTTGACCTCGGTGCCCGACCATTTGCCGAACAGGATGCGGTCGCCGGCCTTGACGGACAACTCGACCAACTGGCCGCTGTCGTCGCGGGCGCCGGCTCCGACGGCGACGACTTCGCCTTCCTGCGGCTTTTCCTTGGCGGTGTCAGGGATGATTATGCCGCCCGAGGTCTTCTCCTCGGCTTCGATGCGACGGACGACCACACGGTCGTGCAAGGGGCGGAAATGCATGGCAAAACCTCCAGATGCGTTAATGATGTGATAGCCCTCCCGTTCATCAGAACGACAGGTTCGCGCGAACTAGGAAAAGAGATTTTCGGGTTCAAGAGGCCGAGTGAAAATTTTTGGCACTCGCCCGCGCAGAGTGCGAATCCAGCCCTTTTAAGCAATTTGGCGGACATCATTCCCTCTTGACGCGACTCGGATCAGCACCAAAATCTTGAGTCGCGTGTGACACCGCACGCATGAGAAAGGAGCGACACAAGGAAAGGAGTGACGTATATGTCGCAGCCATTTTCCCGCTATTTGCATCCCTTCGAGGTTGCGCATCACCCGAGCCTGGAGCCGGAAGTCAAACGCGCCATCCTGGCCTCCTGGGCGTCCGACCGTTCAGCAGTGAAGGACCAGCCGGCGATGCGAAAGCCGCCCGGCGCCAGGCGCGCTGTGCCGATCGACGAGGTCTTCGCCGCCATGCGGTCGCTCGATGAACCGCGGACTGACAGCCGACCGTTGCAATGAGCGATCGCGGCTTCACCGCGCAGCTGGAGGGCTACGGTCTCACCACAGCCGAAATCCATTACTACCGGCCCGATGCGCCCTCGCTCCTCCAGCTGTTTATATGGCAGGAATATGATCTTGCGCCCGACTTCCCCACGCTGTTCGATTTCCTCGACCATTGGCGCCGCGAGATCGGGGCCGCACTCCATTCCGTCCGGATCGCCCATGACCGGCTGATCGGATTCACCGAATGGCGTGCGGTCGATAGCATCATCCCGCTCCCATGACAGGCGGTCTTGGCGAGCGCTGGCGCCGGCGAGGCGGACGGACGGTCCGCCTCGCCCTCGTCTTCGATGACATCATGGAATTCGCGCTCGCGCTGCTGTCAGTGCCGCCCGATGAGCTTGAGACGCTGGGCTGGACCTTCGCCGACCGTAAGCGGCTCCTCGATCATTTCCTGCGCTCCGGCAAGGCAGCGCAGCGCGTGCCCCGGAATGCGTTGGGGCAGAGCCTGATCACGCTGCGGTTGCCGCGACGGGACCTCGCACCGCTTCAGCGTTTTGCCCGCCGCGAACTGCCCAAGGCTGCTTCCAACGCCGCCATGCTCGATCGGGTTCTTCGGGTACTGGACGAGACCGCATAGCGGCTGTTCAACCGGCCAGGAACGGCGCGGCCGCGAGACCGTCGAAGACGAACTGGACGGCGAGGCCGGCAAGAAGCACGCCGGACATACGGCCCACGACGTCGGCACCGGTGCTCCCCAGCAGCAGAACAAGGCGGTCGGCTGCGAGCATCGCGAGCCAAGTTAAAACCATGCACGCGACGATCATCGCGAGCACGCTGCCGCCCTCAATCCAGTTATCAGTGCGGCCCATGACGAGCACGGCGGCCGATAGGCTGCCGGGGCCCGCGATCAAGGGAAACGCCAGCGGAAAGACCGCGATGTCGCCAGGCCCTTCGGCTTCCCGACGCTCGCCCTCGCTGATCGACGAGAGTCCGGGACTGGAGAAGGTGAGCGTCAACGCCTGGAGGAACAGCAGCACGCCGCCCGCCACGCGGAACGCGGGCAGCGAAATATGCAGGAGCGAAAGAACGACGCCGCCCGCCACAGCGAACAGCAGCAGCACACCGGCAGCTATCGTGACCGAGCGCGTGGCAAGGCTGATCCGCTCGCTGCGGTGAGTTCCGGCCGTCAGGCCGGCGAAGACCACCGCCGTCTCGATCGGACCGATGGTGACGAGCAGGGTGATAAAGGTTGAAAGGATGCTGGGTGATATATGCATAAGTCAAGAAACGGAAAACTAGCAAGGGAAGCGGCGCACACGCCGCTCCCTTATGACTAACGTGGCTTTGAATGAGCTGCCGGGATGGCGGACAGCAGGCTGCGTCATGTGCGGCGCATCCCGTCCGTTCGGTTCGGGGGCGCGGCAGCTGCAGGCCGCGCTGCGTGGCAGTCACCGGAGCTGTTAGACACGACCTTCAGTGGCTGCCACGAGCCAAGCGAGGTGACCTGAATGCTGCGGCTGCAGGTGCTTCCGCCGTTGGTCTTCGAGACGAAGCTGTAGCTGACCGTCCCCGGAGGCAGGCTGCGCAACGCCGTCAGGTCGATCTTCCCGTCATCGGCCATTGCCGGGAGCGGCAAGGCGCGAGCCTGACGCATCGTCAGGTCGCTCTGCCGGTCCATGTCGGCCGCGATGCGATCGAACAGAGCTAATGAGCCCGGCTCGAATGGATCGAGCCAGGTGATTGGTGCAACGCTCCAGGCAGGCGTGACCGTCACCTTGGGCGCGACACCTCCCTCATATTCTATGCGCGCGACCGTACCGACCGGCAGGCCGACCTTCATAACATGGTTGCCATGGCTCGCCGCCAGCGCGGTACCGATGGCGGCGACCGCCGCCACGCCGACCAGGACGGCTGTACGAATTTTTCGCATCAATCGTCCCCTCTGATCATGGGTGAATGTGAAAATGCCATCATACCGACGCCAACCGCGCTTCCCGAGCCCAAGGCGTTTTCAAGCGCGGCCGGATAGCGGCCGCAGCACCGTGCGTGCGGACCTGTTGGCCAGTAGCACACCACCGGCGTCGGTTCCGCTGGCAGGCGACTGGGAAGCGAATGCTGGCGACCCGGCGCGCCATGGAGCGAGAAGTCCAATCCCTGGCGCCGGCAGTAGTTCGCTGCGGTCTCTGCGTCTAAAAAACGCAGCTCGATCGTCTCGAGCGGATCGCCGCCGCCGGTCCATCCGGTCAGGGGATCGGCAACGGGCCGCCAGCGCGGCGCGAACCGCACCCGCCATTGTCCCCGCCGAGCCCGCCCTGATTGGTCGCGCTTGGTCGCGCGCGGTACCGGCTCGATCACCGCTCGCGCATCTGGTGGTAGCGCGCTCGACGCGCCTAGTCCGGGGTGGTTATCGTTGGCGGATGGCCCGGAACCGAAGTTCCGGGCCAGATCGTCAGGCCGCCTTGCCATTGACCGGGATGCGGCGGACATTTTCGTTCGCCGCCTCCGTTTTTGGCAGGGTGACCGTCAGCACGCCGTTCCGGAAAGTTGCGGCGGCGTGGTCGCGGTCGATGCCCTGGGGCAGTCCGATACGGCGTTCAAAGCGTCCATAGCTGCGCTCGGTATAGCCACGATCCTTGTCATCGACTTCGGACCGCTTCTCGCCACGAAGCGTCAGGATCCCGTCTTCGACGGTGATTTCGACGTCCTTCTCGTCGAGACCCGGCAGTTCGACCGTGACGCGAATTTCCTGGTCAGTCTCGCCGAGCTCGACATGGGGCCAGCCGGCAGAGCGGTCGAACCCGGCTAATGCGGGCACGCCGAAGCCGCGGAAGACGTCGTCGAACAGCCGGTTCACTTCGCGGTGGAGCGAGAGTAGCGGGTGGGTATCACTGTCGCGGCCGCGCTCGGCGCTGACCGGGACGGGGAGCCGGTTTTCCTGCCGGCTCCAGGGAATGAGATCACGAAAAGCCATGATGGTCATCTCCTTTTCTGGCTGGAAGAGGCACGGCCTGCCGGCCCGCTTGAAACGGCGCCGGCAGACCTCTTGAACAGGGATCAGGCCGCTTCGCGGACCTCATCCCTGGGCGCTTCGATCTGATCCGGGGCAGCTTTGCTACCGTTGATCTCGATCCGGCGCGGCTTCATTGCCTCGGGGACAACGCGCTTGAGCGCGATACTCAGCAGTCCGTTCTCAAAACGGGCATTGCCAGCTTCCACGAAGTCGGCAAGCTGGAAGCGCCGCTCGAATGCGCGTGTGGCAATGCCGCGATGCAGATACTCGCCCTGATCGTTGTCTTCGGCACGCTTACCGGTGACGGTGAGCAGGTTCTGCTGAGCCACCACCTCGATGTCCTCGGGGCGGAAGCCAGCAACCGCCAGCGTGATGCGATAGCTGTCGTCACCTTCTTTCAGAATGTCGAAGGGCGGATAGCCATCTTCATCGCGTGCGCCTGCCTCGAGCAGGTTGAACAATCGGTCGAAGCCGACCGTCGAACGCCGATAAGGCGTAAAGTCGAATGCAGTTCTCATTTCCAAATCCTCCTGATTGAGCAATTCGGGCATGAGATGCGCCGGAGAGAGCCGGCACTCTCAATGTCCACCGGACCCGGTTTAGGCGTCCGGCGAAGAAGAATTAGGAAGCAGCCAACGGGTTTCAAGAGACATTTTTGCCCCCTCGGTATGCCGGTACGCGATGGAGCCGCCGCTCCTGAAATCGGTCGTCTTGACCAACATGCAAGTCAGGCAGCGTGCGTGAACAGCGCGATTGTCGCCTGGGCCGGCAGCAATGTCGGCTTTGGATTTGGCAGTGTCATGCGTCGCAGGCCAAGTGCCAAGCTCAGGCTGCATGTCGACGGCGATGATCCAGCCGCCGGCACACGCGCCCGGTATCCCGGTGTGGGTCATGACCCGCAGCGACAAGGGCGCGGAGCTTGCCGAAAAGCTCGGTGCGAACAGGATCTTCCGTCCATGGCAAGATGCTGCCGTGCCGTGTCGATGCCATGATCGACAATGTAGGCACGGTGACATGGGATCACAGCCTGAAGTCCGTTAAACCCGGCGGGGTTGTTGTCATCAATGGCATGGTCTCCGGCCATATGGCCGATACCAACCTGGTGCCGATCTTTGTGGAGCAGCTTGATGTTCGCGAATCATGGAGGGGGAGACAGGTGCGATTCAGGCTATCTGCTGGCGGGGTGCTTCGCTCTGAGCGAATGGCTAGTTATGGCAGACGCTGCCATTCGAGGCCCGCTTGGCAAACGACGCATTTTGGTCGGAAGCATTCGTGAAACCACTAATCCTAGATGGCGAATTGCGCAGTTAACAAGATGCCTCAGAAGGTCGTCATTGGGCCGGGCTATGCCATTCAGATCATTGGGAATCTGGACGCTGGTGGATTAGCTTGGACTTGAATCGGGCGAGGGTTCGTGTCCTTTCTGGCATCCGGCGGCTCCTGTCCGAAGTACACCTACAAATTTCGGACAAAGAGCAATCCCATGCATGATAATTAGGCGGCCGGCTCATTCAAAGAGCGCTGGAGCGTTTCGACGGTTGCGAGGATGGCATCGAAGTGGGGCACATCGCCGAAGATCATGCCGGCCATCGCAGCATAGTCGCGACGGAGCTCAGTGATCATCGCATCGGTCGGCATCATGGAGAAGCTGCCGGGCTCAGCATGGGCAAGATCAAGGTCGCGGCTGTTAAAAAACATCCGGGCGTGCGCGACGCAATCCCTGCCGAGCTCTGGGTCAGCCATCGCTGAAGCGCCCGTTCCGGCGATCATCAGTTGGTGCACGTCGTAATAATGGCGCGAGACGCGCTGGCCACCCGCACGGAGAACCTGCCGGGCGTCGAACCAGCGACGCAGGCCGTGGAGAATGACGACCTTGTCCCAGAAGGTGCGTTCCGCATCTACGATAGTCACGTTGGCGACCGTCAGATCAAGGGCTGGTAGATCGTCGGCGAGATAGGGAATAACGCTATGGCGGGCGTGAGGGTCGAGAGCGGATTTGGCCCCGGATTCGATTTTGACGGCTTTGCGGATGTATCCATCGGACTCGGCGGTCACGCTTGGATACCAGAGAAGAAGGCTCTGCGCGCTTTCATCGTCCTGATCGAGTTCGACCTTCGCGCCCGCCATCCCCTCGCCAACCGCACCAAATAGCGTCTCTGATAACTGGGCGAGCAGGTCTCCGCCTATGAAGGCCTGGCATGCCGCCTTGATGGCGTCGAGCTTGGCCTGTCGTTTCTTGCCGGACATCTCCTCCAGCGCCTGGACGCTTGCATCTTGGCCGATGTCTTCGCGAAATACCGTGATGTCGATGTCTTCGGAGAAGCGCTGAATTAGACCGAAGCCCTTCGACAGCGACGTGCCCCCTTTGAACAGGAAGCGCGGACCGTGGGATGCCGGACCGTTGAACAGCGCATCGAGGGTCCAGCAGACCCAGAAATCCTTCTCGATATTCTGGGGCGCTGTGCCGAGCCGCTGCCCGGCGCCGATAAACACATCCCGTCGATCCGTCGGGTCGGCCGCAAGGAACTGGGCGTAAGCGGGATTCATTGTCATGCTCGCTTGGTCTTCGGACGGTCAGCTTACGCGGTAGCCGGCATCGTATCGCGCAGAATATTCTGCATCCAGAGCGGGAGCGTCAGCATATCGGTCTGGAGGTCGTTGACGATGTCGGCGCCGTGATCGGAGTGAGCGAAGATGTTGCGCAGACGCTTGGCAACATCCGGATCGGTATCGCCCCCGGCGTCGTGCAACCAATGCAGGGCCTGAATGACACGCATCGCTGGCCGCCCAGCCCAATAAAGCCGGCTTGGCGCAGTGGTTTTGAAATCGATCTTGAGGTTGCCGAGCGTGATGGGCTTCAACCTCGCGTCGGTGTGGACGACGACACGAGCAGGGACGGCATCGGAGAGTCCCAGATCGTTGGCTGCGGTTACGCCGTCGACGAGGATACGGGCTTGGTCCCGGCGAGCCAGCGCATCGATTACGGCGCGCGGATCGGGGTGCGTGGGCTTGCCCGTGAGGGGGTTGAGTTTCGGCTTGTCATAGAGGCCGCGGGCAATCCTGCGAACGTCGCCTTTACGGGTCAGTCGATGGAGCACTTGGTCGACGGCGTCGCGAGAGCCGAGGTCGAGAAAGTCCTGCGGCGTCCAGACTGAGCGCACGCCTCCGGAGGCCATTCGATCCGATATGGCACTTTTGAGATCAAGGCCCCGTCCGCGCATGCAAAGCTCCTTTGTCAGAAGCATGTATACACCGTTCTGACAAACTGCAAAACAAGTTTGTCAGATTCATGATGCGCATTTCTGACAAATTATAGGAGCGGCAGGCGGCGTTGGAACGCACGGCTATATCGGAACCAGCTGGACGGAACGTGGACGTTGATGGATGAACACGGACTCAGAAGAACTTTCGAATACGCCAACGGCATCATTAGCATGATTTCAATTCGTGGAAAAGGCTGGACGACTATGGACGCGGTGATTCGGTCCCCGAGACCGCAAATTAATGGCGGCTCCGTTCAGCGCTGTGGATTATTCGGACCACAGGCCAGCGTGATCCGCGATAGCGCTACTTACCATGTCCCAATGATGTGTCGCAACCAGACAGCTAGGCTCAGGACTCATTGATTGAGCCAGAAGATGACGGCGGCGGCGATACAGATGGCGGACATGAAGGTGTGGGCGCAACGGTCGTATCGGGTGTGGATGCGCCGCCAGTCCTTGAGCTTGCCGAACATGTTTTCGATCTTGTGGCGCTGACGATAGAGCGCGGCGTAGTGCGGGATTGGCACCTTCCGGTTCTTGTTTGAGGGAATACAGGCGGTGATGTTGCGCTCCGCAAGCGCTTTGCGGAACCAGTCGGCGTCATAGCCTCGATCGCCGAGCAAGGCTTTGGCGGGAGGCAAGGCGTCGAGCATCAGGGCAGCGCCCTTGTAGTCGCTCATCTGGCCCTCGCTCAGCAGCATGACCAGCGGCCGGCCCTTGCCGTCGCAAACGGTGTCGAGCTTCGAGTTCAGGCCGCCCTTGGTGCGTCCGATACGTCTGGGAACATCCCCTTTTTGAGCAGGCTTGCCGCCGTCCGGTGTGCTTTCAGGTGGGTCGCATCTATCATCAACTGGTCGGGCTTGCCGCCCTTCGCCGCGAGGGCCGCGAAGATCTTGTTGAACACGCCGAGCCGGCTCCACCGGATGAAGCGGTTGTAGATCGTCTTCGGCGGGCCATAATCGGCAGGCGCATCGCGCCACCGCAGGCCGTTCCTGATCACGAAGATGATCCCGCTGATGATCCGACGGTCGTCCACCCGTGGCACCCCGTGCGATAGCGGAAAATATGGCTCGATCCGGCGCATCTGCGCCTCCGACAACCAGAGCAGGTCACTCATGACGACGTCTCCTCACGCCGTCATTGAATCAATCCTTCGCTATCACCGCAAGCGATTTAATAGGTCCTGAGCCTAGTTCTTGCCTGCCCATTCCAGGATCGCCCGACTGGTAAATTCGCTGCCATTACCGCTGACAATGCAGGTCGGTTTGCCATACAGGCGCACCAGCGTGTCCAACTCGCGGGCTATGCGGGCACCAGAGATGCTGATATCCGCCACCATGCACAGGTTCTCGCGGCAACAGTCATTATTGATCGCCAAAATCCTGAACTTGCGCGAGGCGACGAAGGTATCGGACACAAAGTCCATCGGCCACCGGCACAGGCATCGGTGTCCGGCTGCCCCGCGTCCGTTTGCGGCCACGGCGTCGGCTCACCGACAAAGCTTCCTCCCGATAAAGCCGGTGAAGCTTCTTGTGGTTCATGATCATCCCCTGTCGCTCGAGTATGATGCCGATCCGCCGGTAACCAAAGCGACGGCGCTTGCCCGCGACGTCCTTGATAGCGTCACGGATGGCAACTTGGTCCGGCGGGCGTTCACGCCGAACCGTCTTCAGATCGACACCAAACAGCCCGCAGGCGCGGCGTTGCGAAATCTCGTAATCGCGCAGCACCCGCAGCACTGCGTCTCGCGGCGGGCCCGGTTTTCCCAAAAAATCCATCAGGATGGCGTTGTCCAGCGTACTGTCCGCCAGCAGGCGCTTCAACTTGCCGTTCTCGTCCTCCAGTTGGGCCAAACGGCAATCATATCAACGGGTCCTGACCCCACGCTCTTCGGGCGGGTGGGGAGATTGGCGGCCTCGATCAAGCTGCCCGGCGTGCCGGTACCGGGCGGGACATAAGCCTTCTTCGTTGTGTTAGATTATTTCGCCGTTAAGTTAGATTCCAACGAGCCGAGTTCTGGCAAGTGATCCGGATCCATGTCTTGCTATGAAAAATATTGTAGAAAAACTTGACCTAACCCGCAACGAAGAACCAAAAGCAGTTTAACCGATAAGGGTTTTTGCGGAATACGATCAGCGCCCCAAAGCGGCGCGATAGAGGGAACTATGCCTAACCAAGCTAATCTCTTCGTTACAGAAGTTGCAGGCAATCTTGAAGCTGAGAAGCAAACTCGGGAGATTGCGCGACGTGTTCTCACGACAGAAGCGGAAGCTTTGATGGCTATGGCTAATGATCTGCCGACAGATTTTGAGTTGGCAGTAAACTTGATTCTTTCCAGCCGGGGGCGGGTGATAACGTCCGGGATGGGCAAATCCGGGCATATTGCGCGCAAAATCGCTGCTACGCTCGCTTCGACAGGAACTCCCTCTTTCTTCGTTCACCCCGCCGAAGCGAGTCACGGTGATCTTGGAATGGTGACAGAGGAGGACGTCTGTCTTCTCATCTCTAAGAGCCCGATCCGAAAGTTGTTGAGCAATACCAGTATGTTGTGATTCACGCCGTCTTTGCGACAAGATGGAGTGGATGGTGGCATGGACTGGTATTGCCCGGCGGGAGCATAGTCGGGAAGGTTT
>Ga0213869_10000026_pt1 | contig 128220 bp, 127 predicted proteins | sample PICome_10_FD_160083 | JGI IMG/M metagenome (GOLD analysis project Ga0213869, IMG submission 160083) | Coastal seawater microbial communities near Pivers Island, North Carolina, United States - PICO132 | ecosystem: Environmental > Aquatic > Marine > Coastal | place: USA: North Carolina... | reverse complement strand
CAGGCACCCGCCAAAGAGTGCCTCCGGTGTGTCGGGACCGGCTACGGGCTACGCCCTACGCCGATCCCGACACACCGGATTCTCATCTTGATTGTCGCGCTTTCTCGTCCAGATCGCCGCGCAACAGACAAAATCTGATGACGGCTTTCGTCGATGGCGTGGCTTTTGATCAAGTCATTTGCTCGAACGGATCATCGACCGAAGCTGCCTATATCGCTACCGAATGCGCGTTGCGATTTGCTCGGGCGATTGGCGCGCGCAGCGTGACAATCTTCACGTCCAGCCGTCATGTCGTTCATCAGATGAATGGCTACTGGCGAGCGCGAAAGCGAGCGACCCGTCGGATGCGCGATAGGTGCCGCAGCTTGTGTGATGGAATGAAAGTCACTTTCCAATTCTGATATAAAAAAGGAGGCCAGGGCCTCTTTTTTTATATGCTTAGTCGATGTCGTACTTTGCCAATGGCACAGCTCTCGGCTCAAACCTTAGCGCGAGATCCAGAACGCCCTTCACAAGGTTCCGCTCTCCCGTCAGGTTCTTGGCCTGCTGGAAAAGCTGGAGGGCATGACCGGGAGCGGTCAGCTCCTGTTTCCCAGCCCCCGATCCGACAAACGCGCCATATCCGATAACACGCTCAATGCAGCGCTTCGCCGGATGGGCTTCAAGCAGGACGAGATGACTGCGCATGGCTTCCGGGCCATGGCGGCGACCTTGCTCAACGAATGCGGCAAATGGCATCCGGATGTCATTGAACAACAGCTGGGCCACATCGAAGGCAATGATGTCCGGCGCGCCTATGTGCGCGGCGAGCATTGGAGCGAACGCGTGCAGATGATGCAATATTGGTCGGATCGGCCCCGATGATGTCGTAGGCGCAGCGGACTCGAAGCTGACAGGGATATGCCCAATTCTTTGCACCTGCGCCGGCAACGAGGGAAAAACCGCCCTCGCGACCCTGGATGACGAGTGATTTGGGCCGTGGCTCGATCGCAGGGCGCGGTCGGACCGACTTTCGCCTGCGTTTTGCCTTTGGTTCAGCATTCTCATCGATGAGCGAGAAGAAGTCCACCAGGGCATCGGGATCCTTCTGCTCGATCCTGCCGCCGATCATCTGCTGAAGCTGCCGGGGCGCGTGAGGGCTCGGCCGCTTGCTCGCGCATCTAGTTCAGGCAAAGTCGAGCTAGCCAATGGAATGTCATACGAATTGTTGTAATTCCCCGTATTTCCTTAGATAATTTATAGATTATTTAAGAAAATAATTGACCGTGAGATCTAACCTAAATTATAATTTTCGGATACTGGTAGTATAACTGGTATGAAATTGTTGCTTTTGTGAAATTTGATCGTAAGATCGGAAAGATTTATCATGGAAAATGCTCCGTACCCGGCACCATTTCCCAAATCATCGCAATTTCTTTCCTGCCAAGGGGCGGCGTTGATTATTTCAGCAGTCGCCGCGGGATTCCCTCAACCCAGTCCAGCGATCAGAAACTGAAGCTGAGCGAGAGCGAGGCGACATTGTCGTTGCTGTCGTCGGCGTCGGGGCGGAAGCCATGCTGGTGGAGATAGCCGATCTCCGCATTCACATTCTTGGCCAGCGGCGTGGTGATCGCGATCAGGTTGCGCATCCGCTCCTCGCCCTGGACACGCTGGAAATTGGTCTTGTTGAGATCGATGAAGCTTTCATGGCTGAGGATCAGTGCGGTCTTGCCGCCTTCCTTGAACGGCATGGTCAGCTTCACATAGGGACGCAGGCGCCAGGCGGTGCCGTCAATCCCTTCGCGCCAGCGCTGCTCCATGCGCATCCGCGCGCTGACCGACACCGGGCCGAGCTTGAGGATATTGTCGAACGTCACCTGCTCGCGGACGCGATGTTCCATCACAGTGAAATCGCCGCCATCATATTGCGGGTCATGGGTATAGCCCGCCCAGACCGTCATCCGCTCGTTGAGCTTATAGCCGACCAGCGTGTTGCTCTCGACCTCATACAGGCCATTCCGATCATTGCTGAAGCGGGCCACGATCTCCTGCTGGAGGCGCCAATGGTCGGACAGTTTCACCGTCGCGCTGGTGGTGGTCCAGAGTTGCTCATCCTCGCTGGCATGGGCGGTCGCGGGCAGCGCCATCAGGGCAAAAAGGCAGAGGGACAGGCGGCGCATCGGGCATTGCTCTCCAACAGGGTTGGCGGGCCTCTATGACGATTCGATTACATGCCAGCGTCAGTTTGATTGCCATTTTGTGACAATGGCAGTCCGGACGATTGCTGATGTGCACATCCTCCGTCCGGCATTCGGCAGGCCGGAACATGTCGCGCCAAATCAGCCTGTTACATATTGCAATATAGTCGCAATATCATTAGCCGAGCGACATTGGGGAGAGGCCAGAAGGAGCGAACCGGCTCCATTCCTTATCCATTTCAACGGGATCGCCGTCTTGCCCAGCCTCCGCCTCGCGCGCCTTTGCGCCCTGCCCTTCCTGTTTGCACCGCTGCCCGTGCTGGCGCAGGCCCCGCTTGATGCGGCCGCCGGCGACAGCGACATCCTGGTCACCGCCCGCGCACAAAAACTCTATCGCGTCGAGGATAGCGAGATCGGCAAGATCCCGGCCGATCCCATGGACATTCCCCAATCCGTCCAAGTCATCACCAGCGAACTGATCCGCGACCAGGGCGCGCGCGACATCACCGACCTCTATCGCAATGTCGCTGGCGTCAGCGCCAACCAATATGCCACCGTTACCTATCGCGGTTTCCGGCAGGAATCGATGTTCTATGACGGGCTGCGCGGCGACCCGTTCCAGGGCTTCGCCGTGCCGAACCTGTTCAGCATCGACCGGGTCGAGTTTCTCAAAGGGCCGGTCGGCATGCTCTATGGCGCCAGTTCGCCGGGCGGCATGGTCAATTATGTCACCAAGAAGCCGCAGGACAAGTTCGCCGCATCGGTGCGCGCGGTGGTCGGCAATTATGACCGCTATGGCGCGTCGGGCGAAGTGACCGGGCCGATCGACGCCAATGGCGTGATCGCCGGGCGGGCCGGCCTGTTCTACGAAAGCTTCGACACGGTGCAGCGCTTTTCCGGCAGTCGTAGTCTGGTCGCGGACGGCGGGCTGAAGTTCAAGCTGGCGCCCGACACCAGCCTGACGGTGCAGGCGACCCGTTATGACCAGGATCTGCCCGGCAACCGGCTGCGTGGCGTGGCGATCGATGCGGACGGGAATTTCCTGGCCGACCGGAGCTGGACCCATAATGAAAAGAACGACAGACTGGACCTGAAGGGCACGGTGCTGCAGGCGCGGCTCGACAGCCGGCTGTCGGATGCGGTCAGCATCAATGCATCAGGCCGCTGGTTCCGCTATACCGAATATCAGCGCTATCATGAACCGCTGGGACCGATCGACACTGACGGCGATGGCGTGGTCGATACCCAGCCGCGCGAATTCCGATCGCAGCATCGCACGATCGAGGGCGCGAGCCTGGCGAGCAACATGATCGCCCGGCTGGAAACCGGCGGAATCAAGCACACATTGCTGGTCGGCGCCGACTGGTATCGCGAGACGCAGGATTTCAGCGGCGTGACGCTGAAGGATGTGCCGGGCCTGTCGCTGAGCAATCCCGTCTATGGCCTGAGCAACCCGACCGAGGCGGATCTGGCCGGCCTGACGCCCAATGTCACGGCCACCCTCGCCCATCGCTATGGCATTTATGCCCAGGAACAGGCCGATATCGGCGACCATGTCATCCTGGTCGGCGGGGTGCGCCATGACTGGTTCGACGACAAGGACCGGATCGGTGGCGATTATGCCGAAGGGGGCCGTTGGAGCTGGCGCGTCGGCGGCATCTACAAGCCGGTCCAGTCGATGTCCCTCTATGGCAGCTATGCCCAGAGTTTCGAGCCCCAGGATGCGGGCAACCAGAATCCGGCGGTCGGCGGCCCCTTCGCCCCGATCGCCAGCCGCCAGTTCGAGATCGGCGCCAAGGGCGCGCTGATGCAGGGCAAATTGCAACCGACGATCGCGCTCTACCACATCGTGCGCAACGGCATCGTGCAGGTCGATCCCGATCTGGCACCGGTCAACGGCCTGGATCAGCTGTCACCCGTCGGCGAAGTCACCAGCAAGGGGATCGAGCTGACGCTGGCGGCCGATCTCAGCAAGAATTGGGTGCTGACCGCCAATTACGCCTATAATGATGCGCGCATCACCGACAGTGCGGATGGCGCGACGATCGACAATGCGGTCGGCGGCCGCTTCCCCAACGCCCCGCATCATCAGGCCGGGCTATGGTCCCGCTATCAGATCCCTGCCTGGGGCACGGCGCTGGCGCTGGGCGGCCAATATGTGTCGGGGCAGATCGACCGGCGCGGCGCGCATATTCCCGGCTTCACCGTGTTCGACGGCAGCATCACCCAGGATCTGGGTTTTGCCGAGGCGATGATCCGGGTCGAGAATATCTTCGACAAAACCTATGCCGTCGCCACCTTCGATGCGCGCAAGGGCGCCTTTGTCGGTCGGCCGCGCACCGTCTTCCTGGAATTGCGGCGCGACTTCTGACGGTCGCGCCGCGCCCCGATCAGGCGGGGTTATGCGCTTTCAGAAAGGCTTCGAGCTGCTGGAGAAATTCCAGCCGGTCGGCCTGGCGCGAGAAGAAATGGTCGGCCAGCGGCTGTTCGACATAGATATAGTCGCGGCCGTCCACCTTGCCGGCAGCCTTGAGCTTTTCCGCCATCTCGCGGGACTGGCCGACCGGTACGCGCCGGTCCTTCTTGCCATGCATCAGCAGGATCGGCGTCGAGAAGCCGGCAGCATAATTGATCGGCGAGACGACAGCAAAATCGGGCGCCTGCTCCTTCAGCCAGTCGCCACTGGCACCGGAATTCAGGAAGCGCCGGTCATAGCGCATCATCGCGCCCAGATCCGACACGCCGGCATAGGAGACGGCGCAGCGATATTTGCCGCCATCGCGCTGGGCCGCGCGCATCGCGGCATAGCCGCCATAGGAGGCGCCGACGACGCAGACCCGCTTGGCGTCCGCAATGCCCTGCTTCACCGTCCAGTCGACCGCGTCATTGAGGTCGTCCTGCATGGCACGGCCCCATTGCCCCTCGCCCTTGGCCGCGAATTCCGTGCCATAGCCCGACGAACCGCGATAATTGGGCTGGATCACGGCATAGCCGCGATTGGCCAGGAACTGCACCCACCAGTCCCAGGTCTCCGCGTCGCGGGCGAAGGGGCCGCCATGGGGCATCAGAATTAAAGGAAGATCCTTCGCCTCCTTGCCATAAGGCAAGGCCAGCACCGCCGCGATCTCCAGACCGTCACGCGCCTTGTAACGGATCGTCTTGACCGGCGAGAGTTGAGGCCGGACACCCAGCGTCTCGCTGACCTTCGACAGCAGCGACATGGCGCCATAGTCGGTGTCATAATAATAATAGGCCCCCGGCTGGCTGGCGGCGCCGACATGGACGATCAGTTTCTTCAAATCCTGGCTGGTCGAGATGATGCGCGCGCGGCGATCACCCACGGCCTTGTCGATATCGGCCTGAATCTTCGCCAGGGTCGGGTCGAACCAGTGTACGGCTGGCGCATCGGCGGTGTAGCGCACGCCTGCCATGCCGGTGCCGGCGGCGTCGACCTCCAACCCGCCAAGGTCGAAACCGGGCGCTTCGTAGAGCTTCTTGCCCAGTTCCAGCGTGCCGAGGTCCAGTTCGTAAAAGGCGTCGGTGCCGTCGCGATCGTCACTGGCGATCGCCTTGCCCGGATCGGCCGTGAACAGCATCGGCACGATCAGCGATTCATGGCGGCGCCGATTAGCCTTGTCGACCACGCGGAAGCTGCCGCGACCATCGGGGCGGTAGAGCAGTTTCGAGGAACGGGTCGTGTCATTATAGCCCACCCCCATGCGCACCGCGCCAGTCGCATCGGCATACCAGCTGCGCACATATTGGCGCGACGCAACGACGGTGCGCATCTTGCCGGTGCTGACGTCCACCTCGCTGACCTGCGGCCAGAAACCAAGATCATCATAATAGATGGAGGTCTGGTAGGAGAGCAGGATGCGCGGGCTGCCATCACGGGCGACCCAGATGACATCGTCGCCATTTTGCGCGGCGACAGCCTTGGCAAGGATGCTGGCCTTGGTGCCGTCCGCCTTGATGCTGGCGACGCGGCTGATCGACCAGGGCATACCCTGCACATTGGTTTCCGCGCCGATGCCGACGATCAGCCAGTCATTATTGACCCAGCGCCACCAGTTGAGGTCATTTTCGCCCAGGCCCATGGTGCGAACATTGCCGCCTTTCACTTCGGCGATCACCAATTGCTGCACGCCCTTGATCGCGATCCGCGCGGCGACGCGCGCGCCATCAGGCGAGAGTTCGGGTGAATCCATTGCCGGCAGTTCGGCGAAGGCCTCGATCGGCCAGGTCTTGGCGGTTGTCGCGGACACCTTGGCAGCGTCGGCCTTGATCGCATCGGTTTGCGCAGAGACAGCAGGTGCAAAAGCCGCGAGCGCGCAGGCTGCGGCGGATAGAAACAGTTTCAAACATACCCCCCAGTCAAACATGACCCCGCCTGTTGCCGGGCGGGGTCATCGTCAGTCCGGCGATTTAAAACCGGGTTAAGCGCCGTGTGCAAGCGCCGCGAGCAACAATAGCGCCACGATATTGGTGATCTTGATCATCGGATTGACCGCCGGGCCGGCGGTGTCCTTGTAGGGATCACCCACCGTGTCGCCGGTCACCGCGGCCTTGTGCGCCTCGCTGCCCTTGCCGCCATGATGGCCATCCTCGATATATTTCTTGGCATTGTCCCAGGCGCCGCCGCCCGAGGTCATCGACAGGGCGACGAACAGCCCCGAGACGATGACGCCCAGCAGCAACGCGCCCAGCGCGGCAAAGCCATTGGGTACGCCCGCGACCGCCGCGATGATGAAATAGACCGCAATCGGCGCCAGCACCGGCAGCAGCGAGGGGATGATCATCTCCTTGATCGCGGCGCGGGTGACGAGGTCGACGGTGCGGGCATAATTGGGGCGCGACGTCCCCTCCATGATGCCCTTGTTGGTGGCGAACTGGTCGCGCACATCCTTGACCACGTCGCCGGCCGCGCGGCCGACCGCCGTCATACCCATCGCACCGAACAGATAAGGCAGCAGCGCGCCCAGCAGCAGGCCGACGATGACATAGGGGTTGGACAGGCTGAAATCGACCGGTTCGGTAAGGCCGAGGGCCGAATTGTAGAATTTGAGATCCTCCGTATAGGCGCCGAACAGCACCAGCGCAGCGAGACCGGCCGAGCCGATGGCATAGCCCTTGGTCACCGCCTTGGTGGTGTTGCCGACCGCGTCGAGCGCATCGGTCTTCACCCGGACGCTGTCGTCGAGGTGCGCCATTTCGGCGATGCCGCCGGCATTGTCCGTGACCGGACCATAGGCGTCGAGCGCGACGACCATGCCGGCCAGCGCCAGCATGGCGGTGGCGGCAAAGGCGATGCCGATCAGGCCCGCCAGCTGATAGGCGACGATGATGCCGACCACGATCACGATCGTCGGCAATGCCGTCGATTCCAGGCTGATGGCGAGGCCCTGGATGACATTGGTGCCATGGCCGGTTTCCGATGCCTTGGCGATCGAGCGGACCGGGCGGTAATTGGTGCCGGTATAATATTCGGTGATGACGACCAGCAGGCCGGTGACGGCAAGCCCCACCATCATCGACCAGAATAGCGCCATGCCGGTATAACCGCCCACGCCATCCAGATCGGTGCCGAACGGGGTATTGAGATCACCCAGCGTATAATGGGTGACGAACCAGAGCGCCGGGATCGACAGGATCGCGGTGGTCCAGAAGCCCTTGTAGAGCGCGCCCATGATCGACTGGCTGGCGCCGAGACGGACCATATAGGTGCCGATGATCGAGGTAATGATGCACACCCCGCCGACAATCAGCGGCAAGGCCATCAGACGCATCAGGAAGGCATTGTCGACGCCGGTTACCAGCAATGCGGTCAGCACCATGGTGGCGCCGACGGTGACGACATAGGTTTCGAACAGGTCGGCCGCCATGCCGGCGCAGTCGCCGACATTGTCACCGACATTGTCAGCGATCACCGCCGGGTTGCGCGGGTCATCCTCCGGGATGCCGGCCTCCACCTTGCCGACCAGATCGGCACCGACATCGGCCGCCTTGGTGAAGATGCCACCGCCCAGCCGCGCGAAGATGGAGATGAGGCTGGCGCCGAAGGCGAGCGCGACCAGGCTGTCGATCACCAGACGGTCATCGGGCGCATGGCCGGCCGGGCCGGTCAGATACCAGAAGAAGACGCTGATCGCGAGCAAGGCGAGGCCCGCCACCAGCATGCCGGTGATCGCGCCGGCCCGGAAGGCGACAGTGAGGCCGCTCTGCAGCGTGCCGCGCGACGCCTCTGCTGTGCGGACATTGGCGCGGACCGAGATGTTCATGCCGATGAAACCGGCCGCGCCCGACAGGATCGCGCCGATCAGGAAGCCGACGGCAGAAGTGATCCCCAGAAAAAGGAAGACAAGGACGGCGACGACGATGCCGACCACCGCGATGGTGGTATATTGGCGGCCAAGATAGGCCTTTGCCCCCTCCTGGATCGCCCCCGCGATCGCCTGCATCGTATCGTTGCCCGCCGGTGCGGCAAGCACCTGGCGACTGGTGAAAAGCCCGTAGAGCACGGCCAGCAGGCCGCACCCTATGGCGATATGGACTATCTGCATGCTTGTTCCTCTCCCCCTATTGTTGCTGTCATCGATCGCTCCGCAGGGAATGACGGGCGGGCGAAGGGCACAACAGCGGGCGGCCGGACGGAGAAACGCCGGCATCGGGCACCGCGTCAATCAGCAACAGGACGATGCGCATCGGGCGCTCCAACCGGCTGAGAATAGGGTGATAGGAAGCTACAGGTCAGGCGGCGCGCGTCAAGCCGGTAGCGCAATGATCCAGATCAGCCATGTTCCCAGCCAAGCCGGTCGGGCAACGGCATGACCGCGCCGTCGATCAGCAGGGTCAGGCCCGCCCCTTCTGCGAAACGGCCGATCGGGATCGCGCGCACCGGCGGCGACACGCCGGGCGGCAGCGCGAAAAGCAGTTCATAATCGTCGCCGGCACGGGCAGCGGCGAGCTGGATCGCGGTGCTGGCACCGCGCACGCTTTCGAGCGCCGGGGATAGCGGGATATGGTCGATGGTGACGGCGAGGTTGCTGGCCGCGCCCATGCGCGCGGCATCGATCAGCAGGCCGTCGGACAGGTCCATCATGGCGGTCGCGAGGCGGGCGACCAAGGTCCCCTCTGCCAGACGCGGGCGCGGTCGGCGATAGGCGGCGACCAGCGGGCCGGATGCGGCAGGATCGGCGCGGGCAAGGTCGAGACCGATGCCGGCATCGCCGACCGGCCCAGTGACATAGAGGCGATCCCCCGCACGCGCGCCCGCGCGGCTGGGCACGGGCGTGCTGGTCGCTTCTCCGATCGCGGTCAGGCTGTAGCTGCGCGGTGCGCCGGCCGGCATGCTGACCGTGTCACCGCCGAGCAGCGGCATGGCATGACGCTCCAGCGCCTCGCCCAGACCTTCGAGGAAGGCGGCGTCCCAGCCATCGTCGCCCGACAGGCTGTAGTTGAGCAGGCAGCCCACCGGTTTCGCGCCCTTGGCGGCAAGGTCCGACAGATTCACCGCCGCCAGTTTCCAGCCGATATCGGCCGGCGGATCGGTGGGAAGATAATGGACGCCCTCCACCATCGTGTCGCTGGTAAGGATGAGACGCGTGTCGCCGACCGGCAGCACCGCGACATCGTCCTGCAAACCCTGCGCGGCAGGATCATGGGCGAGCAGGCGCAGCAGGGTGAGGAAGCGGGATTCGGCGGACATGATGTAATCTCTATCCCAGCACCCGCTTCTACAGAAATCATCCGTCATCCCCGCGGACGCGGGGATCCATTGCGCGCTATGTTGGCGAGGAAGCGCTGAATGGATCCCGGATCAAATCCGGGATGACGTCCATTACAGAACGCGTCCGTGCAACCTTATTTCCGCACGTCCTTCGACACACCGTCGAGCAGGCCGTTGACGAAGCCGGCTTCGCGCTTGTCGTAGAAGGCGTGGGCGACGTCGACATATTCGCTGATGACGGTGCCGGTCGCGACATCCTGACGGGCGAGCAGTTCATAGGTGCCCGCGCGCAGGATCTGGCGCATCGGCTTGTCGAGGCGGTCGAGGGTCCAGCCGCTCGACAGGCGCGCGCTGATCAGCCCGTCAATCTCGGCGCGGCGACGGTCGACGCCCGACACGACATCATCGAAGAAATTCTGCTCAGCCTCGGCATAGGTCACATCCTCGATCGTCGCACCCAGGCGATGTTCGTGGAATTCGTGCAGCAGCAGATGGAGCGGCGTGCCCTCCATTTCGAGCTGGTAGAGCGCCTGGACCGCGGCGAGACGCGCGGCGGAGCGGGATTTGGAGCGGTCGTTCATGCGGCTTTCTAATCCGTGAATATCATGCCTGTCGAGAAGCCCGCATAACCGGTTCTCGACAGGCTCGAACCGAACGGGAAGAAATCAGAGCCGCAGCGCGACCGATGCGGCGTGAGCGGGCAACCCTTCCGCCTCCGCAAGAGCGACAGCCGCGGGGCCGATCGCTTGGATCGCGTCAGGGGTAAGGCCAAGAAAACTGGTGCGCTTCATGAAATCGAGCACCGAGAGGCCCGAGGAGAAGCGCGCGCGGCGACCGGTCGGCAGCACATGGTTGGGGCCAGCGACATAATCGCCCACCGCCTCCGGCGTCATACGGCCAAGGAAGACCGAGCCGGCGTGGCGGACCTGCGCGAAATAGCGGTCGGGATCGTCCACCGCCAGTTCCAGATGTTCGGGCGCGAGTCGATCGACCAGCGGCATCGCTTCATCCAGGTCGCGAACCAGGATGATCGCGCCATTGGCGGCCCAGCTGGTGGTGGCGACGGCCTGCGTCGACAGCAGCGGCAGGCGGCGCATGACTGCCTGTTCGACGGCGTCGGCAAAGGCGGCATCGTCGGTGAAGAGGATCGACTGGCTGGTCGGGTCATGTTCCGACTGGCTCAGGAGATCGGCGGCGATCCAGTCGGCATCGTTCTGGCCATCCGCGACGACGACGATTTCGGACGGGCCGGCGACCATGTCGATGCCGACCACGCCGTAAAGCTGGCGCTTGGCTTCGGCGACCCAGGCATTGCCGGGACCGGTGATGACGTCGACCGGCTTGATGCGATCGGTGCCATAGGCCAGCGCGGCGACGGCCTGCGCCCCGCCGACACGCCAGATTTCCTCGATCCCTGCAATCTGGGCGGCGGCCAGCACCAGCGGGTTGATCTCGCCCTTGGGCGTCGGCGTGACCATGGCGATACGCTGCACGCCCGCGACCTTGGCCGGGATGACATTCATCAGCAGCGAGCTGGGATAGGCGGCGCGGCCACCCGGCACATAGAGGCCGGCAGCATCCACCGCGGTCCAGCGCGCGCCGAGGCGCACGCCGGCGGCGTCGATACCGTCACTATCCACCGGCCTTTGCTTTTCATGATAGGCGGTGATGCGCGCAGCGGCGAGTTCGAGCGCATCGCGCAGCGGCGTAGACAGGCCATCGAGCGCGGCACGGCAGTCGGCCGGTTCGACCGCCCAGCCGCTGACGTCCAGATCATGATGGTCGAAACGGCTGGTATAATCGGCCAGCGCCGTGTCGCCATGGGCGCGCACGGCCTTCAAGATGGCGCTGACGTCGCGCGACACATCCTCATCTGCCTCGCGCCGGGCATCGACCAGCGCGGTGAAATCGGCGGCGAAGCCGGCGGCCTTGCTGTCGAGCCTAAGCGGCATCGCGCACCTCCACGGCCTTGCGGAACGCCTCCACCAGCGTGGTGAGATCGGCCGAACGCATCTTGTAGGCGGCGCGGTTGACGATCAGCCGCGCCGAGACCGGCATGATGATCGCGGTTTCAACCAAGCCATTGGCCTTGAGCGTGGCGCCCGAGGACACAAGGTCGACGATGCGGCGCGACAGGCCAAGCGAAGGCGCCAGTTCCATCGCGCCATTCAGCTTCACGCATTCGGCCTGAAGCCCGCGCGCCTCATAATATTTGCGGGTGAGATGGGGATATTTGGTGGCGACGCGAACATGGCTCATCGCCGCTTGATCCTCGTCGCCCGCATCCGCCGGTTCGGCGACCGACAGGCGACAATGGCCGATATTCAGGTCCACCGGGGCGTAAAGTTCGGAATAATCGAACTCATCGACCACGTCGGAACCGACGATGCCGATCTGGGCGGCGCCATGGGCGACGAAGGTCGCCACGTCGAAGGCGCGCACGCGGATGATCGACACATCGGGCCGGTTGGTGGCGAAGCGCAGCGCCCGGCTCTTCTTGTCATGAAATTCCGCCTCCGGTTCGATACCGGCTTTGGCGAGCAGGGGCAGCGCCTCTTCGAGGATGCGGCCCTTGGGGATGGCGAAGGTGATCGGGCGAGTCATGACCGGCGGGCCTTAGCCATCGACGCGCCAAAGCACAAGATTTTCGGGTCAGGAGAACGGGAAGCTCAGCCCCAGAAGCGCCTGGTGTCGAGCAGAGCGGCATAGGCCTTTTCGGCGCGGCGCAGCAGGCGGCGCTGCGCCTTGTCATCCGGCGCGGGCCAATCGAAGTCGATACCGGCCGCCGCGAGGGTGGCGGGCGCGGTCGCCAGATCGTTGAGCGCGCCCAGATCATCCTGCAGCTTTTCCAGCATGGTGGAGAAGGCAGCATGGCGCCGCTGCTGTTTGTTCTTGGGGAAAAGCGGCGCGAAAAATTCGCTGGCGTAGCGGAGTTTCTTGGCGGCGATGCGAGCCTGGTGGCGCCGCTCGTCGCTGCGCCTGGCAAGATTCTTCCCCTTGCGCTTCAGCCGCTTGCGTCGATCCGACAGGATTTCGGCAGCAAAGGGCCTGACAGGCGCATGCAGCAAAGCGGCATCGGCCGGCTGGCTACACCAGTCGCCCAGCGCCAGCCATTCGGCGAGATCCAGCATCAGGATGCGGGTCTCGCGCGCCTGCAAGCCGAGTTCGGCGTCGGCCAGCGCTTCAGCCCGGACAAGCGCAAGGCGCGCGGCGGCATCGTCGGGCAGACTAGGCAGCAGCACGTCGATATTGCGGACCCGGCCAAGCGTGGCAGCCAGTGCGCGCAGACCATCCTTGAGCGGCGCGAGTGCCGGATCGCCCGCCAGCACCGGCGCAAAGATCGACAGCGCCGAGCGCAGTCGGCGCAGCCCTACCCGCGCCTGATGCAGCGCGCCGGGCGCACCGGTGGTGAACAGCAGATCCTCGTTCAGGCGAAATTGGCGGATGCAGCCCTGGGCGATGGCACGAAAGGCCTGCTCGACGGTTGCGTCCGGTGCGATCGCAATGGGTTCGGCCTTAGCCGGCTTGCGCCGCTCCTTCGCGAGCAGGGCATAGCCGCGATCCGACTTGGAGCGCATGCCCAGGCGCAGCGGCACCAGGTCGTTGAGCTGGCGGGCCATCGAAAAAAGCAGGGCCGGTTCACCCGACAATAATTCCAGCTCGACCTCTGCCAGCGGAGTGGCACGACGGCCGACCCGAACCCGGCCGATGTCGATCGCGCATTCGACCCCCTGCCCGTCCCGATCGAGCCGATGCACGGTGCGTTCGATATCGGTGACGAAAATCTTGTCGGCGGTCGCGACGGTGGCGGCGCCGACAGCCTGATCGAGCGGACCAGGAATCGAATCGAGCAGCGGGACATTGCCGTCGACCGGCTTTTCCCATTCGGAACGGGCGAACAGGCCAGCCGCCCTGCCGCCATCGGCCTTGATCGTCTGGACATGGGCACGCCCCTTGCGCCGGACGCGCAGGGAAAAGCCGGCACGATGCAGATCGAGCGCGGGCGTATCGAAATAGGTCGCAACCAGATGGGCCGCCTGCCCCTTCTGCCCCGCGAACAGCGGTGCATCGGCCAGCAGGGCGCGATCGGCCGGGTCAAATTCCAGCTTCAGCTCGACTTCGCGGTTGTCCATCCGTGCGCCCCTTGTTGCGAGCGGTGCCCCGGGGCGGGGACGCTAGATCGAATCGGGCACGAAAGGAAATATAAATGTCACAATTGGCCGTGCCGCCGGCTCAGGCGGCCTCGGCCAGCGCAGCCTCGGTCGCGGCGATCCAGCCGCCGCCCAGCACCTGATCGCCGGCATAGAGAACCGCCGCCTGCCCCGGCGCGACGCCATATTCGGGCGCGTCGAAGATCAGCCGATCCCCTTCGAGGCGCGCCGGAACCGGCTTGGCCATGGAGCGGACCTTGGCGGTCAGCGGTCCGGTAAAGCCGCGGCCGAGCCAGTTGATCTCGCTGAGGCGCGCGCCCGACACGGCAAGCGCAACCTTCGGCCCGACGATCACCCGCCGTCCTTCGGCATCGAGCCGCACGACATAGAGCGGTTCTGCCTGGCCGCCGATCTCCAGCCCCTTGCGCTGGCCGACCGTATAATGGATCAGCCCCTTGTGCCGGCCCAGCACCCGGCCATCGACATGGACGATGTCGCCGCCCTCGTCCGCATCGGGGCGCAGCTTGCGCACGATCTTGGCATAATCGCCATCGGGCACGAAGCAGATGTCCTGGCTGTCGGGCTTCAACGCCACCGACAGGCCGAGTTCGGCGGCGATCTCGCGCACCTGCGGCTTGGGCAGGCCGCCCAGCGGGAAACGCAGATAGTCGAGCTGGGCCTGAGTCGTGGCGAACAGGAAATAGCTCTGGTCGCGCGCCGGATCGGCGGCGCGATGCAGTTCGGCGCCCTGCGGCCCTTCGACCCGGCGGACATAATGACCGGTCGCCAGGCAATCGGCACCCAGGTCGCGCGCGATCTGGAACAGGTCGGTGAACTTCACCCCCATATTGCATTTCACGCACGGGATCGGGGTGCGGCCGGCCATATATTCATCGGCAAAGTCGGCGATCACCGAATCGCGAAACTGGCTTTCATAATCAAAGACATAATGCGCAATACCGATGCGATCAGCGACGGCGCGCGCATCGCGGATATCCTGGCCCGCGCAACAGCTGCCCGTACGGCCAACGGCGGCGCCATGATCGTAAAGCTGGAGCGTCACGCCGATCACTTCCGCGCCGGTCTTCGCGGCGAGCGCGGCGACGACGCTGCTGTCCACGCCACCGGACATGGCAACGACAATGCGCCGCTGCGAGAGCGGCTCTGGGAGCTGAAATTCGGGCTGCATGGCCGCCCATATAGTCGCAGGCGGCGCTGCGTTCCAGCATCTTCCCCCGCAAGCGTATCGTTTCGATGACGAAAATGTGTCCGGCATTTACCGGACCTTATCGATTAGCCCGGTAGAAGCCTGGTCATGGATCTGAGTTTTCTCCGGACAGGCGGGCTGAAACCCGCCCTGACAAGGCCGACAGGCCGGGCACGCGTCCCGGCCTGGCCTTTCCTGCGGGCGGCTTCGGCTGCGGCGCAGGCGGCCAGTCCCACGGCCTTGGCGGTCGCGGGCGTCCTGCGGGGGCAGGACGGGATGGAGGACTGGATTCAGGAACTGGCCGAGCTTTTCGCGCCACGTTCCGACGGCAAGATCGAAGCCGTTCGTCTCGCAGGAAGCTTTAACCCGCTGATCGCGAGCCATTTAGGGGTGGGGCAAGGATGATGAAGCCTGTGTTTACCTTGGGGCTTTAGCCGATCTTCAGGGCTGATGTGACATCGAGGTTTCGCTGCTGAATTCGGCAACGCCAATGCCGCTAATTGAGGGTAAAGATGATAGAGAACCAGAAAATCAGGCCTGCACAGGTCGTAGGACCGCTCGGCGAACCCCTGACGCTGGAAAATCTGCCGCCCGTGAACACCACCCGCTGGGTCGTGCGTCGCAAGGCGGAGGTCGTCGCTGCCGTCAATGGGGGCCTGCTGACCGTGGACGAGGCCTGCGCCCGCTACAGCCTGACGCTGGAAGAATTTGCCAGCTGGCAGCGGGCGGTGGACCGTTCGGGCATGCATGGCCTGCGCGTGACGCGCATCCAATATTATAAGTCACTCTACGAGCGACAGCAGAAATATTGAAGGATCGGGTGCCGCCGACGGGCGGGCACAGAGACGAATGATGCGGGGGCCGCCGGACAGACCGTCCGGCGGCCCCTTTCGCGTTGCGGGTCGGGGATGGTTTCCAAGGCGGAATCATTTTCTGCGGGAACGCGAAGCCATGTTCCGGGTTGAATAGCCAGCAAACCCGTTGGGGGTGTGGTCAAGGAGAGTAACATGGGCATCATCTTGTGGCTTATCGTCGGCGGCATCATTGGCTGGCTCGCCAGCATGATCATGCGCACCGATGCGCAGCAGGGCATCCTGCTGAACATCGTGGTCGGCATTGTCGGCGCCTTCATCGGCGGCCTGATCTTCAGTGGCGGCTCGATCAACAATGCCGGACTGACGCTCTACAGCTTCCTCGTTTCGCTGCTGGGCGCGGTCATCCTGCTGGCGATCGTCAACCTGGTACGGCGCGGATCGGTCCGCTAACGACCGGACATTCCATCTCAAAGGCCGTGTCCTTCCCAGGAAGGACGCGGCCTTTTTGCGTCAGCGCCGGACGCTGAACCAGCGATAGAGTGCCAGAACCGCGATCGCGCCCAGCACGGCGGCGATGAAACTGGCATGCTCACCCGGCGCGTAGAAGCCCATGATCTGACCGACAAAGGCCGCCAGCAAGGCCCCGGCCATGCCCAACAGGATGGTGACGACGCAGCCCCCCGGATCGCGGCCCGGCATGACCAGCCGCGCCAATGCTCCCGCGAGCAGGCCCGTCATGATCCATCCCAGCAATTCCATGGTGCGCATCCTCTTATATTAGCCAACCCGCCCCAAGGCGCGGCATAGCGACATAGTCCGGCCCCTTTGGCAAGAGACGGACAAGATGCAAGAGCCCGCCAGCCCCTTCGCATCGGCACAATTGGCTTTGCGAAGGCCCGTCCAAGCGTGATATTGGGGCTTGAGGGCGGTGATATATTCATATAACACAGTTCCGAGTTTGGGCGGAACCCGCCGGAGAGATGGAAACGGCATGAATTACGAAACTACGCTGACGGGCGAATCGTCCGCGATCCTGGTCGATGACGAAGACCGGATTCGCCGTCGCCGCCGGCTGCTGATCATCGGTGGCGTTGTTGCGGTTGCGCTGGTGGCAGCTGCCGCCGCGCTGTCGATGCGGGGCAAGGATGCCGCCGCACCCGACGCCGCTCCGCAGGCACCAGTCGTGACCGTACTGACCCCCGGCCAGACGATGGTTGCCCGCACCGTGAGCAGCACCGGATCGCTGGCCGCCCGTGTCGACATGCCGGTCGGCGTGGTCGGCGAAGGCGGCATGGTGACGCGCGTGCTGGTGCAGCCGGGCGACTGGGTCCGTGCCGGTCAGGTGCTGGCCACCGTCGAACGGTCGGTCCAGAGCGAGCAGGTCAATTCGCTGGCCGCCCAGGTCGAGGTGCAGCGCGCCAATGCCAAGCTGGCCCAGGCCCAGTTGGAACGCGCCAAAGCGCTGGTCGGCCGCGGCTTCATCAGCGCCGCCGACATCGACCAGCGCACCGCCACCCGCGACCAGGCCGTCGCCCAGGTCCGCGTGGCCGAAGCGCAACTGGCCGAACAGCGCGCCCGCACCGGCCGCCTGGACATCCGCGCGCCGGCTTCCGGCCTGGTGCTGACCCGCACGGTCGAGCCCGGCCAGATCGTCCAGGCCGGCGGCGGCACATTGTTCCGCATGGCCAAGGATGGCGAGATGGAAATGCAGGCACAGGTGGCTGAAGCCGATCTGGCGACGCTGCGCGCCGGCAACAGTGCGACCGTGACCCCGGTCGGTAGCAACCAGCATTTCAGCGGCCGCGTCTGGCAGGTATCGCCGGTCGTCGATCCGCAGACCCGCCAGGGCATCGCTCGCATCGCGGTCGCCTATAATGATGCGATCCGTCCCGGCGGTTTCGCGTCGGCGACGATCACCAGCGGCTCGGGCAATGCCCCGCTGCTGCCGGAATCGGCGGTACAGAGCGACGCCAAGGGCAGCTATGTCTATATCGTCAACGGCAAGAACCAGGTCGAACGGCGCGACGTGAAGGTGGGCCAGGTGTCCGACACGGGCGTCGCCATCACCAGCGGCATCACCGGCGCCGAGCGCATCGTGACGTCGGCCGGCGCCTTCCTGACCGTGGGGCAGAAGGTTAAGCCGGAAGCGCTCAAGGCGCGCTGACGCAATGGTCCCGGCCGGGTCATCGTGCCCGGACCGGCAGGACTGACAATATTGGAAGCGGGCGCGGTGGCGTCCGGTGAGGGAAGCCCGTCATGAGTTTTCGCAATATCTCCGCATGGGCGATCCGCAATCCGGTGCCGCCGCTGGTCCTGTTCGCCGCGCTGATGCTGGCCGGTGTCGTCAGCTTCCTGCGGATGGACATCAACCAGAATCCCGACATCAGCTTTCCCATGGTCAGCGTCACTGTCTCCCAGCCGGGCGCCGCGCCGACCGAACTGGAAACCCAGGTGACCCAGCGGGTCGAGGCCGCCGTGCGCGGCATCAGCGGGGTCGAGGACATCACCTCCTTCGCATCCGAAGGCCAGTCGCTGACCAATGTCCAGTTCAAGATCGGCACGCCGGTCGATCGTGCAGTCAATGACGTCAAGAATGCCGTCGATCAGATTCGCAGCGACCTGCCCGACGGCATCCTGGAACCGCAGGTCCAGCGCATCGACGTGGATGGCGGCCCGATCGCCTATTTCAGCGCCGAAGCGACCGACATGACGCTGGAGGAACTGTCCTGGTATGTCGACAATACGGTCGCCAAGCGATTGCTGTCGGTCAGCGGCATGGCAGCGGTGCGGCGCGGCGGCGGCGTCAGCCGCGAGATCCGCGTCATCCTCGATCCTGCCCGCCTACAGGCCTATGGCGTCACCGCCGCGCAGGTGAATGCGCAGTTGAGCCAGGTCAACATCAACGCGGCCGGCGGCCGCACCGAGATTGCGGGTGCCGAACAGTCGATCCGCGTGCTGGGCAATGCGCGCAACGCCCATGATCTGGGCCAGACCCAGATCGCCATTTCCGGCGGCCGCACGGTCAAGCTGGCCGATATTGCCGATGTTCGCGACATGTATGCCGAACAGCGCAGCCTGGCCCTGATGAACGGCCGGCAGGTGACCAGCTTCAGCCTGGAAAAGGCCAAGGGATCGTCCGACGTCACCGTCTATGACGATGCCATGAAGGTGCTGGACAAGCTCAAGAAGGAAAATCCCAAGGTCCAGTTCAAGCAGCTCTATTCGAGCGTCGAATATACACGCGGCCAGTATCACAGTGCCATGTCGGCGATGATCGAGGGCGCAGTGCTGGCGGTCGTCATCGTCTTCCTGTTCCTGCGCGACTGGCGCGCGACCATGATCTCTGCCCTTGCCATCCCGCTGTCGGCGATCCCATCCTTCTGGTTCATGGACATGCTGGGCTTTACGCTGAACGGCATTTCGCTGCTGGCATTGAGCCTGGTGGCGGGCGTGCTGGTCGACGACGCGATCGTGGAGATCGAGAATATCGTGCGCCATATGCGCATGGGCAAATCGGCCTATCAGGCGTCGATCGACGCAGCCGACGAAATCGGCCTGGCCGTGCTCGCGACCACCATGGCGATCGTCGCGGTGTTCCTGCCGGTCGCGCTGATGCCGGGCATTTCGGGTCAGTTCTTCATCCAGTTCGGCATGACCGTCGTCGTGTCGGTGCTGATGAGCCTGGCCGTGGCGCGCCTTATCACGCCGATGATCGCAGCCTATTTCCTGAAGGCCCATGGCGAGGCGAGCCATGGCGAGGGCTGGCTGATGGACCGCTATATGAGCGTGCTCCACTGGTCGCTGGACCAGCGCAGGGCGAAGGCCCGACGCGCGCGCGGCGGTTTCCGCAACCGCTTCGTCGCCTTCTTCGTCGACCATCGCGTGTGGACTCTGGGCATCGGCATGCTCGCCTTCGTGGCGACCCTGTTCGCCTTCGGCACGCTGCCCATGACCTTCCAGCCGACGATCAACACCGATTTCAGCCAGGTGAAGATCGAGACCGTGCCGGGCAGCACGCTGGAGCAGACCACCGCCATCACCCGCAAGGTTGCCGACATGCTGGCGGCCGACACGGATGTGGTCGAGGCTGCCTTTGCCGATATCGAGCCGACCAGCGCCGACATCTTCCTGACGCTCAAGAAGACCCGGCCGATGTCGTCGGTGGATTGGGAACGCAAGATTGCACCCAAGTTCCAGACGATCGCCGACGCACGGGTCAATTTCCAGTCCCAATCGGGTGGTGGCTTTGGCCGCGACATCATCATGATGTATGGTTCGGACGATCCGGAGCTGCTGGAAAAGACCGCCAACCAGTTGGTGCATGAAATGGCCGGCATCCGCGAACTGCGCGCGCCGCGCGTGCAAGGCGACATGCAGCGGCCCGAGATCATCATCAAGCCGCGCCTAGACCTGGCTGCCAGCATGGGCGTGACGACCGCTGCGCTCAGCCAATCGATCCGCATCGCCACGATCGGCGACATCGACCAGAATGTCGCCAAATTCTCGCTGTCCGATCGCCAGATTCCGATCCGCGTCGCCTTGGCCGAAGATAGCCGCAAGGATATCGCCACGATCGAGAATATGCCGGTGCCGACGGTGTCGGGTGGTTCCGTGCCGCTCAAGGTCGTGGCCGACATCAGCTTTGGCGCAGGCCCGACACAGATTCGCCGCTACAACCAGATCCGCCGCGTCGTCGTCGGCGCGGATCTGGCGCCCGGCATCGTCACCAGCCAGGCCAATCAGAAGATCAACGAACTGCCGACGATGAAGGCCATCAAGGAAGGCCGTATCCAGGGCGTGCAGAAGATCGAGGCGGGCGACAGCAAGTTCCAGGCGGAAATGCTGACCAACTTCGTCATCGCCGTCTTCTCCGGCATCATGCTGGTGCTGGCGGTGCTGGTGCTGCTCTACAAGCGGATCATGCCGCCCTTCGTGAACCTGGGGTCGCTGCTGCTGGCGCCGCTGGGCGGGGCGATCGCGCTGCACATTGCCGGCCAGCCCATGTCGCTGCCGGTGTTCATCGGCCTGCTGATGCTGCTGGGCATCGTCGCCAAGAATTCGATCCTGGTGATCGACTTCGCGCTGGAGGAAATGGAAAAGGGCGTGCCCAAGCAGGAGGCGATCCTCGATGCCGGCCACAAGCGTGCCCAGCCGATCGTGATGACCACGGTCGCGATGGTCGCGGGCATGGTGCCGACGGCCCTGTCGCTGTCGGGAGACGCCGCCTGGCGCGCGCCGATGGGCATCACGGTGATCGGCGGCCTGCTGCTGTCGACGGTGCTGACGCTGGTGATCGTGCCGGCCGTGTTCAGCCTGGCACTGGGTGTCGAACAATGGGCCGGGCCGCGGCTGAGCCGCCGCTTCCTGACCCACAAGTCGCATGACGGCCATTCGGCCAGCCATGCCCAGCCGGCGGAATAAGGAGCCGGGTTCGCGCGGGCAGCCCCATGGCAAAATATGGGGCTTGCCTGAACGAAACGGGCGCGTAACCGTTTCACCGTCATGAAGCTGCTGCGCATGCCCCGTTCGCCCCTCGACGCCGCCGCCCATCCCGCGCGGCGCATGCGGCTGGTGGCGACGGGGATGTTGCTGGCGATGGCGGCGCTCTTCATCGCGGCGCGCGCCACCGTCCATCTCCATCCCGCGATCGGCTTCGTCCAGGCTTTTGCCGAAGCGGCGATGGTCGGCGGCCTGGCCGACTGGTTTGCGGTCACCGCCCTGTTCCGTCATCCGCTCGGCCTGCCGATCCCGCATACGGCGATCATTCCGCGCAACAAGGACCGGATCGGCGACACGCTGGCAGTTTTCCTGCGCGACAATTTCCTGACCCCGGCCGTCGTCGCGCGGCGGATGCGCGGCATGGACGTGGCCGGTGCGGCCGGCCGTTTCCTGGCCAGCCCGTCCGCCGGCGACGGACGACTGCGCGTCGGCGCGTCCCGGTTGCTCGCCGACATGCTGGAGGCGCTGGACCAGGAACGGCTGGGCGGGATGGTGAAGGGCGCGATCGGCCAGCGGCTGCGCGCGATCAATGTCGGACCGCTGGTGGGGCAAGCAATTGAGGCGGCGATGCGCGACGGCCGCCATGCGCCGGTGATGGATGGCATCATCCAGTGGGCAGACAAGACGCTGGAGGCGAACGACCATCTGATCCGCCAGATGGTGCATGAGCGCGCGGGCACCGTGCTGCGCTGGACCGGGCTGGACGAGAATCTGGCCAATGCCATCGTCAACGGCCTGCGCAAGTTGCTGGCGGACATGGCCGCCGATCCCGGCCACAGCCTGCGCCTCAAGGCCGAGGAAGGCATGGCCAAGCTCGCCTTCGACCTGCAGTTCGACATCGAGATGCAGGCGAAGGCGGCCAAGATTCGAGACGAGATACTCGACAATCCCGCCATGCAGCGCTGGATCGAGGGGATGTGGGAACAGGCCCGCACCGGTCTGCTGCGTGCGGTGCGCGATCCCGGCAAGGCGATGGCCGGGCGACTGGGCGAGGCGTTGCAGCAACTGGGCGGCACATTGCAGGAGGATGCGCGGCTGAAACTGGTGATCAATCGCTTCGTGCGGCGCGGCGCGGTCGGCGCCACCGCCACCTATGGCGATTCGATCGTCAAGCTGGTGAGCGAGACGGTGCGCGGATGGGATGCCGGCACGGTCACCAGCCGGCTTGAAAATGCGGTCGGCCGCGACCTGCAATATATCCGCATCAACGGCACGCTGGTCGGCGGGCTGGTGGGGCTGGCCATCCACGCCATCGACACCTTCTTCTGAGAAATGGTCGGGGCGCATCGGGCCAAAAACGACGCGCCCCGACCGGAACCGGTCGCACAGAGGAGAAGGCCCCCGGTTCCTAGCTGAACATCAGTCTTCGGGACCGCCCTCTCGGCCGGGCGGCGGCGATGGCGGCAGTTCGTCGGCGCTCAGTACGCCGTCGCCATTGCGGTCGAGATCATGGAACATGGCGAGCGACGGGGCGGAAAATTCGGCGCGATCGATCACGCCATCCTCATTGCCATCCTCGGGATAGGGCATGGCGCGGCCCGGAGGTGGGGGTGGAGCGGCGTCGCCACTCTGGCCGCCCGGTCGCGGGCCGGGTGGCGGACCACCGGGCGGAGGGCCACCGGCGCCACCGGGGCCGCCACGGCCATGCCGGCGTTCGCCCTGCCCTTCCTGGTGCGGGCCGCGCTGATGACCCAGCATTTGCTGCATGGCTTCGGCCGAGATCGCCCCGTCGCCGTCCGAATCCATCGCCGAAAAGCGGCGGTCGAGCCAGGCCTGCATCTCGTCCCGCGTGATCCGGCCATCACCGTCGGCATCGGCAGCCCAAGGGCCCTCGGGTCGTGCCTCGCCATCATGCGGACCTTCCGTCCGCGCAGACAGATCGGCTGGCTGCTGGGCGAACAACGGCACCGGCAGCAACAGGGTCGACAATAGCAGCATCGTGGGAAGGCGCATCGGAATTCCTGGATTTGCGTTGCCGCAGTGTCTCGCATCGCCGCATTGCCCCGATATGTCCCGAAGCAGCGCGAATATTTCAGGCGCACCGCCCTGCTGAAAATTGATGTTGCAACATATCATATTTTGATGTTGTATCATTTCATGACGCCAGAGAGTTGGCGTCACGAGAGGAGGGTGCAGTCCATGTATATGACGATGCAACCGACACAGGATGCGACCCAGTCGGGCTATGCCGCGCGGCGCAAATCACCAATCGGGATCGGCGGGGCAATTGCGGTCCATGCCGTGGTGGTCGGTGCCTTCCTGCTGATGCCCAAGGAGGTGATCGACTGGGTCCGCCCGACGCCGCCGATCACCGGCTATCCGGTGCCGCTGCCTCCGCCGCCCGAACCGACGCCACCGGAACCGACCACCCAGACGGTCCAGACCAATCCGCTGCCGCAAAAGCCGACGACCACCGATCCGATCGTACCGATGCCCGTTCCGGCCGGCCCGACGATCGAAACCGGCCCATCCTCGCCCTTTGACGGATCGGGAACCGGGACGGTCATTGATCCGCCCCTGCCCCCGCCACATATTCCGGTGCTTGTCGAAGCCAGCATAGCGCCCAATGCGCTCGGATCTTTCCAGCCCGATTATCCCGGCGCGATGATCCGCCAGGGGCTGGAAGGCAACGTCACCGTGCGCGTCACAATCAGCCCGGAAGGGCGCGTCAGCGACATCGTCAAGATTTCGGCGACCGACGAGAGCTTCTGGCTCGCCACCCAGAAGCATGCACTGCGCAAATGGCGCTTCCGCCCGGCGACGCGCGACGGCGTCGCGGTGAGCAGCGTCAAGACGCTGACCGTGCGCTTCACCCTGACCGATCGCTGAGCAAAGGACGGGCGGGCATAGCCCGCCCGTTCCTTCATGGAGGGAGTTCGATGGATCATTTTGCATCCGCGCCCGCCCTGCCCTATAAGCGCGGCATGGCGATATTTCCCCGTCCCGTTTCTCCCAAGAGCGCCTTTGGTGATTTCTGGAGCTATTTCCGGCAGCAGCGCCAGCATAAATGGCCGCTGCTCGGCGTGTCCGCGGCCTTCACCTATGTGATCGTCTGGGCCTTCATCGTCGATGCGAACACCAACACGATGCCGACCCGCAACAAGATCATCTATGTCCAGAGCTGGGACGCGAACCGGTCCGACGCGGCGGTAATCCTGCAGCAGAAGATCGACTTCGCCAAGCGCGAAGCGGCCCTCGTCAAGCAGCAGAAGAAGATGCAGGGCTTTGCTGACGCCTTCGGCATCGAATGGCGCGACGAAGAGGCCCGCAACACCGCGCGGCGCAAGGAAGCCGTCCGCCAGATCAATGGCTTGCTGGACCAGCGGCTGGCCAAGGCGGAGGCCGAACAGAAGGTCGACGCGGCGACTGCCAAACCCTGATCATGATCACCGACGTCGCCGCTGACCGTCGCTATATGGCGGCGGCGATCGCCCTGTCGGAACGCGGCCGGGGCCTGTCCACGCCCAACCCCAATGTCGGCTGCCTGATCGTGCGCGACGGCCATGTCGTCGGCCGCGGCTGGACCCAGAAGGGCGGCCGCCCCCATGCCGAGGCACAGGCGCTGGACGAGGCGATGGACCGGGCCGAGGGTGCCACCGCCTATGTGACGCTGGAACCCTGTTTTCACCTGAGCCCGCGCGGACCGCGCTGCGCCGACCTGATGGCGCGGGCCGGCGTCACCCGAGTCGTGATTGCGCTGCGCGACCCCGATCCGCGCACCGATGGCCAGGGCGCAGCCTGGCTACGCGAGCGCGGCGTTATGGTCGAGATGGGACTGATGGCGGCCGAAGCGGCCGAGGCGATGCGCGGCTTCGTGCTGCGCCAGACTCTGGGGCGCCCGGCAGTGACGCTGAAGCTGGGCCTCTCGCTCGACGGGCGGATCGCGCTGGCTGACGGGTCGAGTCGCTGGATCACCGGCCCGGACGCCCGCGCCCATGCCCATCTGGAGCGGGCACGGCATGACGCCATATTGGTCGGCGGCGGCACGCTGCGCGCCGATGCGCCCAGTCTGGACGTGCGCCTGCCAGGGCTGGAGGAGCGGTCGCCCCGCCGGCTGCTGCTGAGCCGTGGCCCGGCGCCCGAAGGCTGGAGCGCGATTGCAGACCCGGAGGATATCGCGACGCTCGACCGGGTCGATCATCTGATGATCGAGGGCGGCGCCGAAACTGCTGCCGCCTTCCTGCGCGCCGATCTGGTCGACAGACTACTGCTCTATCGCGCGCCGATCCTGATCGGGTCGGGCCTGGCCGGGATCGGCGATATCGGCTTGACCGACCTGGCCGATGCCCATGGGCGCTGGCACCAGACCGAGGAGCGTCAGTTCGGCCCGGACCGGCTGGAGGTTTACGCGCGGACGCGCAGCGCCTAGATCAGCGCAAATTTCTTTCCCAAGGATCTGGGCACCATGTTCACCGGCATCATCACCGACATCGGCACTATCCGCACCCATGAGCAGCGCGGCGACCTGCGGCTGGTCATCGAAAGCGGCTATGACATGGAGACGGTCGCGATCGGCGCATCGATCGCCTGCTCGGGTGCCTGCCTGACGGTGGTGGAAAAGGGACCGGGCTGGTTCGCGGTCGACCTGTCGGCCGAAACCGTCGCCCGCACCGCGCCGGGTCTGTGGGCACAGGGTGGCAAGCTCAACCTGGAACGCGCATTGAAGGTCGGCGACGAACTGGGCGGCCATATCGTCACTGGCCATGTCGACGGCATCGGCCATCTGGTGTCGGCCAGCCGCGAGGGAGATTCGATCCGCCTGGTCATCAGCGCACCGGCGGAACTGGCCGCCGCACTGGCCGCCAAGGGATCGATCACATTGGACGGCATCTCGCTGACCGTGAACAGCGTCGAAGACCAGCCCGACGGCAGCGTGCATTTCGGCCTCAACATCATCCCGCACACCGCGATCGCCACCACGCTGGACAGCCTGCCCGACGGCCGCGCGTTCAATCTGGAGATCGATGTGCTGGCTCGTTATCTCAACCGGATGCAGAGCCTCCGCAGCAAATGATGTGATTTCACCCTTGAAGAAATCACATTGTAGTGTGATATAACGCTCATCCCCGATCCGGGAAGGAGTGTTTATGTCGTCCTCGCTTATCGATTCCGTCCGCGCCCTCGTCACCGATGGCGGCATGTCCCGATCGGGTCTGGCGCGCGCCGCCGGCCTGCACGCCAACAGCTTGCGCAAGCTGGGTGAAGGCGACTGGAACCCGACCGCCGATACGCTGGGCAAGCTGGAGGCCTATCTGCTCAAGCGCGAGGGCGGCACCGCGCTCGCCAGCCCCGAGGAAATCATCAACGAGGCCCGCAACGGCCGCATGTTCATCCTGGTCGATGACGAGGATCGCGAAAATGAAGGCGACCTGGTCATCCCCGCCCAGATGGCGACCCCCGACGCGATCAACTTCATGGCCACCCATGGCCGCGGCCTCATCTGCCTGGCACTGACCAAGGATCGCGTCGACCAGCTGGGGCTCGACCTGATGAGCCGCAACAATGGCACCCGCCACGAAACGGCGTTCACCGTATCGATCGAGGCGCGTGAAGGCGTCGACACCGGCATCAGCGCCGCCGACCGCGCCCGCACCGTATCCGTCGCCATCGACGCATCCAAGACGCGCGCCGACATCGTGACGCCTGGCCATGTCTTCCCGCTGATCGCCCGTGACGGTGGCGTGCTCGTGCGCACCGGCCATACCGAGGCGGCGGTGGACGTCGCCCGCCTGGCCGGCCTCAATCCGTCCGGCGTCATTTGCGAGGTGATGAAGGATGACGGCACGATGGCGCGCCTCGACGACCTGATCATCTTTGCCCAGAAGCACAAGATGAAGATCGGCACGATTCGCGACCTGATCGCCTATCGCCGCCGCCACGACCATGTGGTCGAGCGTCGCGCTGAAACCAGCTTCGAAAGCAAATGGGGCGGCGAGTGGAAGGCAATCACCTTCTTCAACCGCGCCACCCAGTCCGAGCAGCTGGTTTTGCAAAAGGGCCGCATCAGCCCCGACCAGCCGACCCTGGTGCGCATGCATCAACTGGCTCCACTGAGCGACATTTTCGGTGCTGAAGGCCCGCGTGGCGACATGCTGGCCCGATCGATGGAAATCATCGACAAGGAAGGCGCCGGCGTGGTCGTGCTGTTGCGTGACGGCGAACCCGACATGCTGACCCGCATGATCCAGGCCCATGCCGGCAAGCAGCCCGGCGGCATGGACGAACTGCGCGACTATGGCGTGGGCGCCCAGATCCTGGCGGAACTGGGCGTGCATGACATGATCCTGCTCAGCAACACCCAGCACAGCCTGATCGCCCTTGACGGCTATGACCTGGCCGTGGTTGGGCAGCGTCCGATCGAGCTCTGAAGGATATTCGCATGGCCAAGTTTCTCATCGTCGAAGCCCGCTTCTACGACCATCTCAACGACCTGCTGATCGAAGGCGCGAAGGCTGCGCTGGACGAAGCCGGCCACAAATATGAGGTGGTGACCGTTCCGGGCGCGCTGGAAATCCCCGGCGCGATCGCGCTGGCCGCCGAGACTGGCCGCTTTGACGGCTTCGTCGCGATCGGCGTGGTGATCCGCGGCGAAACCTATCATTTCGAAGTGGTGTCGAACGAAAGCGCGCGCGGCCTGATGGCACTGAGCATGGACGCGATCGCAATCGGCAACGGCATCCTGACCGTCGAAAATGAGGAGCAGGCCCTGGTCCGGGCCCGTCCCGACCAGAAGGACAAGGGCGGCGAAGCGGCCAAGGCAGCGATCGCCATGTTGGGCCTGCGCGAGCGTTTCGCGATCTGATCCACGGCCTTTTGACAGACACAAATAAGGGCGCGCTCCGCAAGGAACGCGCCCTTCTTCATGGGTGACGAGGGATCAGGCGGCCGCCTTTTCCTCGGCCAGGGTCGGATAGTCGGTATAGCCTTCCGCGCCCTGGCTGTAGAAGGTCGCCATCTGCGCCGGGGTCAGCGGCGCGCCTTCGCGCAGGCGATCGACCAGATCGGGATTGGCGAGGAAGGGACGGCCAAAGCTGATCGCGTCGGCCAGACCAGAGGCGAGATCGGCCTGCGCACGATTCAGCCCATAATCGCTGTTGAGAACCAGCGGCCCCTTGAAATGCTGGCGGATCAGCGGCGACAGGCGCGGCACGTCGGTGGCGCCGAAGGTGCCGTCCGGGCCGGGCTCGCGCAGTTCGAGGAAGGCGATGCCGATCTGGTTCAGCACCTCGGCAGCGGCGGCAAACAGCGGCTCGGGATTGCTGTCATTGACGCCCTGGGTATCGCCATTGGGCGACAGGCGCACGGACACGCGATCGGCACCGATCGCATCGACCACCGCCTGCGTCACTTCACGCAGCAGGCGGACGCGATTTTCGATGCTGCCGCCATAGATGTCATCGCGGAAATTGCTGTTGTCGCGCAGGAACTGGTCGATCAGATAGCCGTTCGCAGCGTGGATCTGGACCCCGTCGAAGCCGGCGGCGATCGCATTGTTGGCCGCCTTCACATAGTCGGCGATGATGCCGGGAATTTCGTCGATCGCGAGCGGACGCGCGACCTCATAAGGCTTCTTGCCCTCATAGGTATGGGCGTCGCCCGGCGTCGCGGTGGCACTGGAGGAAACCGGCTGCTCGCCGGTGACGGCCGAATGGACGGCACGGCCCATATGCCAGAGCTGGGCGACGATCAGCCCGCCCTTGTCATGCACGGCCTGGGTGACCGGCTTCCAGGCGGCAACCTGTTCGTCGGACCAGAGGCCCGGCGCATAGGGCCAGCCCAGGCCCTGGTGCGAAATACCGGTCGCCTCGCTGATGATGAGGCCGGCCGAGGCGCGCTGCGCATAATAATCGACCATGATCGGAGTCGGGACATGATCGCGGGTGGCGCGGCCACGGGTGAGCGGCGCCATGATGGCGCGGTTGGCGGCGGTGTCAGCGCCGAGCTGTATCGGATCGAAGATAGTGGTCATGAAACCTCCCTCATGAACGTTGCAATTTGCAACGGGACTTGATGCAGAAAGCCAGCTAGGGAGCCGCCATGGCCGCTTCAACCCCCATGGCGCATATCGCGACGCCCAGACTCGCTTTTCCGGCGCTGATCCTAGCCAATATCATTCTGGCGCTGGGACCGGTGCTGGTGCGGCTGGCCGATGTCGGGCCAGTGGCTGCCGCCTTCTGGCGACTGGCGATCGCCATGCCCTTCCTGTTCATCCTGGCATTGCCGAAGCTGCGCAAGAGCCGCTTGTCGCGCGGCCAGTGGACGATCGTGATTCTGGCCGGCGTCTGCTTTGCCGCCGATCTGGCCGCCTGGCATCTGGGCATCGGCCATACCAAGGTCGCCAATGCGACGCTGTTCGGCAATATGAGCGCACTGATGCTGCCGCTCTGGGGCCTCGTCGTGCTGCGGGAGCATGTATCGAAGCTGCAGATCGGCGCGCTGATCCTGGCCGCGATCGGCGCAGCCATATTGATGGGCAGCAGCTATGAGCTATCCCCCGCCAACCTGAAGGGAGACCTGTTCTGCCTGCTCGCCGGGCTGCTCTACACCACCTATCTTCTGCTGATCCAGGGCGCGCGCAAGCGGCTGGACAGCTGGTCGGTGCTGGCGGTCGTCAGTGCGGCCGGGGCCTTGCCGCTGCTGCTCGCCGCCAATGCGATGGGCGAAACGGTGATGCCGCAGGACTGGACGCCGCTCATCATCCTTGCCCTGTCCAGCCAGATCGTCGGCCAGGGGTTGCTCACCTATGCGCTCGGCTGTTTTTCGCCACTGGTGCTGGGGCTCAGCCTGTTGCTGCAACCCGCAGTTGCCGCGCTGGCCGGGTGGCTGCTGTTCGGCGAAACATTGAGCGCGACCGACATTGTCGGCGGCGTGGCCGTGGCGGTCGCACTGGTGCTTGTGCGCCTGCCCCGACGGGCCTAGGTTACGACCATGAGCGACCAGACCCAAGACCTGACCCTGGACGAAATCCGCGCACTGCTGGCGCCGGTACTGCCGCGCCACGCCGCCTTTGATGGCTGGCGCCCCGAAGCGGTGGCGATGGCGGCGGCGGAAAAGGGCATCGATGCCGATGTCGCCGCGCTGGCCTTCGACGGCGGCGCCATGGGCATGATCGAGGCCTGGTTCGCCAGCATCGACGCACGGATGCTGGAGGCGTTTCCGCCCGAAAAGCTGGCCGCCATGTCGATCCGCAAGAAGATCAGCGCGCTGATCGAGACCCGCCTGGCCCTGCTGGCGCCCGACCGCGAGGCACTGCGCCGGGCGCAGGCGATCCTGGCGATGCCGACCAATGCCGTGCGCGCTGCCAAGCTGGGCTGGCACGCCGCCGACATCATGTGGCGCGCGGCGGGCGACACCGCCACCGACCTTAACCATTATAGCAAGCGGGCAACGCTGGGCAGCATCTATGCTGCGACGCTGCTGACCTTCGTCAATGACGAGAGCGAGGATCATGCCGACAGCCGCGCCTTCCTGGCGCGACGGATCGAGGGGATCATGCGGTTCGAGAAGATGAAGGCCCGGTTCAAGGGCGTGGGCGATGGCGAGCATCTCAGCCTGTCGCGCTTTATCGGCCGGCTGCGCTACCCGGCGGTGTGAAGTTCGGGCTGGCCTTCACCAGACGTAATTGATAGTCAGTCGCAAATCTGATTTCTGGTTAAGAGTCCATCCTCCTTGCGCCTGACCGATCTGCCCCTGCGCCAACCCGCTTTTGTTGAAACCATCGACTGGGAGTCGCTGTCGTCCGTGGAAGGACAGCGCCTGCGCGAGTTCGGCCTGTGCGAAGGCGCCAGTGTCGAGGCGCTGCATCATGGCGGCCTGCTGGGTCGCGGACCGCTGGCGGTCAAGATCGGGCGCATGACGGTGGCTATGCGCCGCAGTCATGCCGCCGCCGTGGAGGTCAGCACCGGCCCGCAGGAGGCGCAGGCATGAGCGGCCTTCCCCTCGTCGCGCTGGTCGGCAATCCCAATGCGGGCAAGTCCGCCCTGTTCAACGCGCTGACCGGCGCACGGCAGAAGCTGGGCAATTATCCGGGCGTCACGGTGGAGCGCAAGGCGGGCCGCCTGTCGCTGGCCGACGGCCGGCCGGTCGAACTGGTCGACCTGCCCGGCACCTACAGCCTGTCACCCGCCAGCCCCGACGAGCAGGTGACGCGCGACTTCGTGCTGGGCAAGCAGGCGGGCGAGAAGCTGCCCGACGCGCTCGTGATCGTCGTCGACGCGTCGAACCTCGACAATCATCTGCGCTTCGCGCTGGAGCTGATCGCGCTGGGCCTGCCCACCGTGGTCGCGCTCAACATGGTCGACCTCGCCACCCGCGACGGGCTGGAACTGGACGCCAATATCCTGTCGCGCGAACTGGGCGTGCCGGTGGTGTCCACCGTGGCGGTGCGCAAGCGCGGCCTGGATCACCTCAAGACCGAGCTGGAGACGCTGCTCGGCGCCCAGACGGGCATGTTGCGCGCCTCTACCGGTGAGCCCGATTTCGACGCCGTGCGTCGCGAGGCCCGCCGCATCGCCCGCGCCGCGATCGTGCGCGAAACCCCGTCGCGCCGACTGACGGCGGCAGTCGACCGGGTCGCGCTGCATCCGGTATTGGGCCTCGCCCTTCTACTGGGCCTGCTATTCGTGATGTTCCAGGCGGTCTTTTCCTGGGCATCGGTGCCCGCCGACATGCTGGAGGGTTGGGTCACGGCGCTGGGCGAGGCGGTGACGAACACTTTGCCGCCGGGCATCATCCACGATTTCCTGTTGCAGGGCGTGGTCGGCGGCGTGGGCGCGGTGATCGTGTTCCTGCCGCAGATCCTGATCCTCTTCTTCTTCATCCTGATGCTGGAGGCGACCGGCTATATGGCCCGTGCCGCCTTCCTGATGGACGGCATCATGGCCAAGGTCGGCCTGTCGGGCCGGGCGTTCATCCCGCTCCTCTCATCCTTCGCCTGCGCGGTGCCGGGCATCATGGCAACGCGCACGATCAGCGATCCCAAGGACCGGCTGACTACCATATTGATCGCGCCGCTGATGACCTGTTCGGCGCGCCTGCCGGTCTATGGCCTGATCATCGCCGCCTTCATCCCGGCGCGCAGCGTGGGGCCGGGCATCGGCCTGCAGGGGCTGGTGCTGTTCCTGCTCTATGTCGCCGGCATCGTCGGCGCCATGCTGGCCGCCTGGGCGCTGCGCCTGACCGTGGCCAAGGGCCACAGCGGCGGATTCCTGATGGAAATGCCGAAATATCAGTGGCCCCGGCCGCAGGACATCCTGATCGGGCTGTGGCAGCGCGGCGTCATCTTCCTGAAGCGCGCCGGCACCATCATCCTGGCCACCAATATCGTGCTGTGGGTGCTGGCGAGCTTCCCCCATGCCCCCGAAGGCGTGCGGCAGAGCGAATATTCGATCGCCGGGCGGATTGCGGGCGGGATCAATGTTCTGGTCGAGCCGATCGGCTTCAACCGCGACATATCGCTGGCCCTGCTGCCGAGCATGGCGGCGCGCGAAGTCGCCGTCTCCGCCATCGCCACCGTCTACGCGATCGATGCCGAGGATGATGCCGAGGCGCTGGAACAGGGCCTGGGCGACCGGCTGGCCGGCCGCTGGAGCCTGGCCACCGCCCTCGCCTTCCTGGCCTGGTTCGTGTTCGCGCCGCAGTGCATTTCGACCATCGCCGTCACCCGGCGCGAGACCAATGGCTGGAAATGGCCATTGTTCATGATCGGTTATCTGTTCGTGCTGGCCTATGCCGCGGCGGGCGTGACATATTGGGCAGCAGTCGCGATGGGACTCGGCTGATCCCAAGCCCCGGACATTTGGCCTAGCTTTGTTCTTTACCGCCAAGGCGAGGCTTCTATAACGGCGCCTTTAGTGCTTTCGGAGGAATCATGGCAGGCTCGGTCAACAAGGTCATTCTCATCGGGAATCTGGGGGCCGACCCGGAAGTGAAGAGCTTCCAGAATGGCGGCAAGATCTGCAACCTGCGGATCGCGACCTCGGAAAGCTGGAAGGATCGCATGTCGGGGGAGCGCAAGGAGCGCACCGAATGGCATAGCGTCGTCATCAATTCCGAAGGCCTGGTCGGCGTCGCCGAGCGCTTCCTGCGCAAGGGATCGAAGATCTACATCGAGGGCCAGCTGCGCACCCGCAAGTGGCAGGACAATAACGGCAATGACCGTTACACCACCGAGGTCGCCCTGTCGGGCCCCGGCGCGGTGCTGACCATGCTGGACGGTGCACCGGGTGGCGGTGGCGGCCAGGGTGGCGGCTATGGCGGTGGTCGCTCGTCGGGCGGCGGCAACCAGGGCGTCAGCGACTGGGGCGCAAGCAGCGGCGGCTTTGGCGGCGGCGATTATGACGATTTCGGCGGCGGCAACAGCGGCGGCGGCTTTGGTGGCGGGCGCTCGTCGGGCGGCGGCAACCAGGGTGGCGGCTTTGGCGGCGGCCGTTCGGGCGGTGGTCAAGGCGGCCCGAACTTCGACAACGACCTGGACGACGAAGTACCGTTCTGATCGGTCCTTTCCACAGGGATTGAACTGACATGCATGTCCTGCTGACCGGATCATCGGGCTGGCTGGGCCGTTTCCTGGCGCCGATGCTGCGCGCGGCGGGACATGCTATGACCGGCCTGGACGTCGCGCCGGGCCGGGACACCGACATCATCGGATCGGTCGCCGACCGGGCGCTGATCGAGCGCGTCTTTGCCGAACGCGGGATCGAGGCGGTGATCCATGGCGGCGCGTTGCACAAGCCGGACATCGCCCGCTACCCCGCCCAGGCCTTCATCGACGTCAATGTCACCGGCACACTCAACCTGCTGGAGGCGGCGGTCGCGGCGGGGCATGACCGCTTCGTCATGACATCCACCACGTCGCTGATGATCAGCCAGGCGGTGCGCGACGAGGCCGGTGATGCGGCGGTGTGGCTCGACGAGCAGAGCGGGCCGCTGGAGCCGCGCAACATCTATGGCGTGACCAAGCTGGCGGCCGAGGGGCTGTGCCGGGTGCAGCAACTGGAGCGCGGCATCGGCTGCACCATCTTGCGCACCGCCCGCTTCTTCCCGGAGGATGACGACACGGACGCCAGCCTGACGGGGCAGAATCTGAAGGCCAATGAATTTCTCCATCGCCGGCTGACGGTCGAGGATGCGGCACGGGCGCATCTGGTAGCGCTGGAACGGACGCCGCCGGTGCGCTGCGAAACCTATCTGGTGTCGGCACCGACACCCTTCGTCCGCGAGGAAGCCGTCGAACTGAAACGCGATGCGGCGGCAGTGATTGCGCGCCATTTTCCCGAAGCTGCGGAGCTATATGCCCGGCGCGGCTGGCAACTGCCGGCGTCGATCGGCCGGGTCTATGATGCGGGATTGGCGCAGCGCCAGATGGGGTTTCGCTGCGAGACGGACTTTGCCGCGATCGTGACGGCGCTGGCGAATGATGCGGCGATGCCGTTCATTCACGACGCCGATTATGTGTCTCCGGCTGTGCAAAGTTGACAGCGAAGCTGACAGTTTGAGCCCGTTGTTGCGTTACTGATTTGAGGGCGGCCATTGCGATCATTCATGACTTTAAATCACGAATGATGATCGGTCCGCTGCATCAGTGTGAGTGGAGAGATGGATGTGACTCTCCGCTCGCATTATGCGATAATGATTTGCATGAGCAAGATTGAAGCCGCTATCGGTGTGCCAATCCGGCAGTTGGTCCGCCCGCTGCAGCTGGCCATCGGGGGCACCATCACCCTGTCGGGCATCGGGATTTTGCTGGCACAGGCCGTCCGCCTGCTCTGACCGTCAGCAGGGGCGACCAGCGGCCACCCCTGCAGATCGAAGCTTAGTTGGCCAGTTCGGCCTTCGCGAAGTCGCGGATATGGGCGCCGATATCCTCGCGCTCCAGCGCCAGGGCGAGGTTCGCCTCGATATAGCCGGCCTTGGAGCCGCAGTCGAAACGGCGACCGTCGAAGGTGACACCGTGGAAGGGCTGCTTGCCGATCAGCGAGGCCATGGCATCGGTCAGCTGAATCTCGCCACCCGCGCCCTTTTCCTGGGTTTCCAGGATCGTCATGACGTCGGGCTGCAGGATATAGCGGCCGGGCAGGATGAGGTTGGAGGGGGCGGTGCCGAGCTTGGGCTTTTCCACCAGACCCTTCACTTCGGTCAGGGCACCGTCGCGCGCGCCCGGATCGATCACGCCATAGCTGGGCGTCTGGTCCATCGGGATTTCGAGCGCGCAGACCAGATTGCCGCCGACCTTTTCATAGGCCTCGACCATCTGCTTCATGCAGCCATTGCCGGGCGCCCCCTTCATGAACTCGTCGGGCAGGATGATGGCGAAGGGCTCGTCGCCGACGATGTCACGGGCACACCAGATGGCGTGGCCCAGGCCCAGCGGCTCCTGCTGACGCAGGAACACCGCGTCGCCGGGCGCCAGGCGCGTCCCTTCGAGCGCCGAAAGATCCTTGCCGCGCTCGCGCTGGGTGATCTCGCATTCGAAGGCGATGTCGAAATAATCCTCGATCGCGCCCTTGCCGCGTCCGGTGACGAAGATCATCTGCTCGATCCCGGCCTCGCGCGCTTCATCCACGGCATATTGGATCAGCGGACGGTCGACCACGGGCAGCAATTCCTTGGGCACCGACTTGGTCGCGGGCAGAAAGCGCGTGCCAAGACCGGCAACAGGAAAGACGGCTTTGCGAATCGGCTTGTTCGACATGGGACTCCGTTCTCGATGGATACCGGTCCGCTGGGGATCGCGAACCGGGAGGAAAAGGTCAAGTGGTGCGACTACTTGTCTTTTATCTGTCAGATATTCAGCAGACGCTGCGCCACTTGTTCAAGCGCAGCGATTTCTTCGTCCAAATGTTCCAGACTGACATGCTGAGCATTATTACGTAGGTCGCGGCAGAGAAAGCCGTCGGGCGCCGGTTGCTGAAAGCCGCCGATGATCAAGGAGCGAAACCGGTCGATACGCTGGAGATCGCGTTCGACCTCTGCAATCTCGGTCAATGCGGCCGCATTGCGACGATCCCGCATCGCGACGGTGGTGCGCAACTCGGTCATCAGCTTCGTCATGGTCGGCCGCGTGCGGGCGCCCACGGTACGCACGTCGCCCATGGTTTCCCGCAATTCGGCCAGCCGCGCCTCCAGACTGTGCTCCAACATCGTCCAGGCACAAACCAATCGTCCGATGCCGCACAATAATGCCGCATCTTCCGGCGCATAGGCCGCAACCGGCTTCGTCACCTTGTCGTCCTGCGCCAATTCCGCGCTCACGCCCCGCATACTCCTCATGCCCCTGAATCTGCGCAGACCCGGCCGGAAAGGCCAGAGCATGGGGTCGCGCTCGCCCGCTAGCCGGGCACGGGCCAGCGGAATATGTGCTGAAACGTCGGCAAGCCGAACAAGTTGCGTTCAGCGGTGGCCGATCGGAAGTCGCCAAATCAGAAATCTATGGCGATGCCCTTGCGCTCCCAGTCGCCATAGCGGACCGGGCTGAGTTCCTCGTCCAGCACCGGCTGCTGGTCGACCGGATCGGGCTGGGGCACGGGCGGGCTCTTGGAGAGATGCTCGGGGGCCTTCACATGCGCCGGGCGCTTGCCGTTGAAATGTCCCATGTCGGGCCTTTCGATTGCGGAGCGCGCGCGGCAACCCCATATTCAGTAGAAGGCCCGCTATCTGGGCCGCAAAGGAGCGATGTGCAAGTGAGTGGTTTTCGCACGGTGATGCTGTTGTCGGCGCTGACGGCGCTGTTCATGGCGCTGGGTTATACGCTGGGCGGCAGCGGCGGCGCGGTGATCGCCCTGCTGGTGGCGGCGGGGATGAACCTGTTCACCTTCTGGAATGCCGACAAGATCGTGCTGTCCATGCACAATGCGCGCGAGGTGGATGCCCGGAGCGCGCCCGAATTTTACGGCCTGGTCCAGGCGCTGAGCCAGCGCGCCGGCCTGCCGATGCCGCGCGTCTATGTGATCGACCAGGATGCGCCCAACGCCTTTGCCACCGGCCGCAATCCTGAAAATGCCGCCGTCGCGGCGACCACCGGCCTGCTCAACATGCTGACCCGCGATGAGGTGGCCGGCGTGATGGCGCATGAACTGGGCCATGTGAAGAATCGCGATACCCTCATCATGACGATGGTGGCGACCATTGCCGGTGCCATTTCGATGCTGGCCAATTTCGGCCTCTTCTTCCGCGGCGGCAATGAGGAGAATGGCCATAGCAACATGATCGCGACCTTGCTGGCGGTGATCGTCGCCCCCTTTGCCGCGATGATCGTGCAGATGGCGATCAGCCGCACCCGCGAATATGGCGCCGACCAGGCCGGGGCGGAGATCAGCGGCAATCCGCGCGCGCTCGCCTCCGCCCTCGCCAAGATTTCCGGCCGGGCCGAGCTGATCCCCAACCCGGTGGCCGAGCGCAATCCCGCCGCCGCGCAGCTCTATATCGTGCCGGTGCATGTGAGCGAGTTGTTCTCGACCCATCCGGCGACCGAGAAGCGCATCGCCGCGCTGGAGGAGATCGCGCAGGATATGGGGCAGAAGGACGGCCCGCCGCCCATGACCATGCCGTCGCAGACTTTGACGCGCGCATCGGCCCTGTCTCCGGTGGCGCCGCCGGTGGCATCGCCCAAGCCGCGCCGCAGCGCCCTTGACCCGCACGGGCGCTGATGCCGGTCGACGAGATTGGCGAGATCGCCTTCCGCGCCGCCGGGTTCGTGGCGCGCGAGGCGGCTGGCCTGGTTGTCGATATTGCCGTCGACTATATCTTTTCCCGCCACACGCCGCGCCTGTTCCACGCGATCGGCCGGCGGACGATCGCGATCGCCACGCTGGGCCGCAAACGCATCCCTTCTTCCTTGCGGGTCGTACCGAAGGGGATGGTGCCGCGCCCGCGCCGGTCGGACTGGTTGGCGCTGTGGGTCGGCGTCGCGACCAGCATCGCCCTGGTTGCGGCAGTGATCTACACGGCCATCTGCTTCGTTTGAAGATGACCCCAAGGGCAAAAGCGCGTAGGGGCCTTTGATGTCCCGTCGTCCTAACGCCCGTTCCGGTGCCCCGCGCGCCGATGATGTCCCCGGCCTGCCCGCGCGCCGCGCGGCCCTGAAGCTGCTGGACGCCGTCTTGCGTCGGGGCGATCCGCTGGAAATCGCGCTGCATGGCGCGACCCAGGGGCTGGCCGACCGGGCCGACCGCGCACTGGTCCATGCCATCGTCGCCGAGACGTTGCGCCATTTGCCCGATCTCGACGCGCTGATCGACGGCGCGACCAAGCAGCCCCTGCCCGACGATGCCAAGGCGCGCATGGTGCTGCGCATCGCGCTCATCCAGGTGCTGGCGCTGGGCACCGCGCCCCATGCGGCGATCGCTACCGCGCTGCCGCTGGTCGATGGCGGGCCGCGCAAGCTGGTCCATGGCGTGTTCGGCACCGTGACCCGCGCCGAGCCGAGCCTGCCCGTGCCGCCCACCCTGCCCGCCGACGTCGCCGAACGCTGGACCGGGCAATGGGGCGAGGCGATGCCGCTGGCCGCCGCCCATGCCTATGCCGTGCGCCCGCCGGTCGATGTCAGCCTGCGCGATCCGGCCGAGACCGGCAAATGGGTCGAGGCGCTGGGCGGCACCAGCTTTGCGCCCGGCCATGTCCGCCTGCCCGAGGGGGCGGTCGTGCCCGACCTGCCCGGTTTTGCCGAGGGCGCCTGGTGGGTGCAGGATATCGCAGCCTCCTGCCCGGCCCGATTGCTGGGCACGGGCGAAGGCCGGACCGTGCTGGACCTGTGCGCCGCGCCGGGCGGCAAGACGATGCAACTGGCAGCGGCCGGATGGGCCGTGATCGCGGTCGACCAGTCGAAGAAAAGGCTGGAGCGCCTGAGCGAAAATCTGGTGCGCACCGGCCTGTCGGCCGATGTCGTGCAGGCGGATCTGCGCCAATGGGCGCCCGAGGCGCCGGTCGATGCGCTGCTGCTCGACGCGCCCTGCACCGCCACCGGCATCTATCGCCGTCATCCTGACGTTTTGCACCGCATCGGCCCGCGCCAGATCGCGGAACTGGCCGACCTGCAGGGCGAACTACTGGCCCGCGTCGCCGATTGGGTGAAGCCGGGCGGGACGATCCTCTATGCCACCTGCTCGCTGGAACAGGCCGAAGGCGAGGCGCAGATGGCCCGTTTCCTGGCGGTGCGCCCCGATTTTCAGGTCCGGCCAGTGCAGGCAGGCGAACTGCCCACAGGCATGGCGCCCAGCGCCGACGGCTGGCTGCGCACCCTGCCCGACACGCTGGCGGAGCAGGGCGGCACCGACGGCTTTTTCGTTGCAAGGATCGTGCGCATCGGGAACTAAGGCTTAACCATGAGGGGCTTAAGGTGACGCCCTTCGCTGGAAAGGCCCGCCTTGCGTCCGACCGAACCCCTGCCCCTGCATCATAGCTGGCCGCTCTACGACCTGCGCGACCATCTTGCGCCGGTGGTGCTGGACCAGGATATTGCGGGGAATGAGGCGGCGCTGGCGGACCGGGGGCTGGGCCTGTGGCATTGCAATCTGGCCGACAACAGCATCAGCTGGACCCAGGGCGTCTATGACATATTCGGGCTGGAGCCGGGCAGCATCGTGCCCCGGCCATTGTCGGTGTCGCTCTATGCCCATGACAGCCGCGAGGCGATGGAGCGGCTGCGCGCCTATGCCATCCGCCACCAGCGGGGCTTCACCCTGGACGTCGACATTCGCCGCCCGGACGGCAGCGATTGCGCGATGCGGCTGATCGCCGCGCCGGTACTGCTGGACGGCGAAACGGTGGCGCTGCACGGGGTCAAGCAATGGCTGCCGAAGGATGCCGGCGCGCCGGTCCGACTGGAACCCACGACCTTCTTCATCCCCTGACGCGACTCATCGCCGCGCCGCGCAAATCATGCGTTGCCCTCGCCCCAAGGGAGGGCTAATGCGGGCGGTCAAATGACCCATCCCATTCTCATCTCTCCGTCCATCCTGTCCGCCGATTTCGCACGGCTGGGCGAGGAAGTCCGCGCCATCGACGAAGCCGGTTGCGACTGGATCCATATCGACGTGATGGACGGCCATTTCGTGCCCAACATCACCATCGGCCCGGCCGTGGTGAAGGCGCTGCGCCCGCACACCAAGAAGCCGTTCGACGTGCATCTGATGATCTCGCCGGTGGACCAGTATCTCGACGCCTTCGCCCAGGCCGGCGCCGACATCATCACCGTCCATCCCGAGGCCGGCCCTCACATCCACCGCACCGTGCAGCATATCAAGTCGCTGGGCGTGAAGGCGGGCGTGGTGCTGAACCCCGGCACCCCGGCCAAGATGCTGGACTATCTGATCGACGATATCGACCTGATCCTGGTGATGAGCGTCAATCCCGGTTTCGGCGGCCAGAGCTTCATCGAAAATCAGCTGCGCAAGATCGAGGCGTGCCGCAAGATGATCGAGAAGAGCGGGCGTGACATCCGCCTGCAGGTCGATGGCGGCATCGACATCAACACCGCGCCCAAGGCGATCGCGGCGGGCGCCGACGTACTGGTCGCCGGCACCGCGACCTTCCGTGGCGGCCCGGCCGCCTATGCCGACAATATCAGGACGCTGCGGGGCGGGTGACGAACCAGCGGCGCCAGTCCTCCCCTGTCGCGGTCGAGGCCGGTCATGAACCGGCCGACGACGGCATCGAACAGGGCAAGCGGCTCATCCGCGTCGCGGATGACAAGGGCCTGTCGCTGGCCGAGCGGATCGCCAATCATTTCTATCGGCTGAGCTGGAAGACGCCGCTGCACAGCCGGCGGCTGAAGGGCAAATATCCGCTCAAGCTGCTGGCAGTGCCGGACGATGTCGTGCCCGGCGACCCGCGCGCCGGCCAGGCGATCCGTGCCGGCTATTTCCTGTTCCGGGGCCAGAAGCTGGCGATCGACACGGTCGATTTCGGCAAATTGGCGGTCGGCCCGGCCTTCACCGACTATCTGCACAGTTTCCGCTGGCTGCGCGACCTGTCGACAGCGGCGACGCGCGAACAGGGCGCGCCGGTGGCCGAAGCGCTGATGCGCAAATGGCTGGCGGCCCATGCCGAAACGCCGAGCGACCCGGCCTGGCGCGTCGACAATGCGGCCTGGCGGCTGCTGTTCTGGACTGCCCATGCGCCGCTGATCCTGTCGTCGAGCGACCTGGTCTATCGGTCGCTGGTGCTCAACTGCATCGCCCGCACCGCGCGCCATCTGGACCAGAGCGCGGACAAGGCCGCGCCGGGCCTGCCGCGCCTGGTCGCCTGGGGCGGGATCGTCGCGGCGTCGATGCTGATGCCCGGCGGCAATCCGCGCAAGCTGTTCGGCGAAGCGGGCCTGAAGCGCGCGATCGACAGCGCCTTCCATGCCGATGGCGGCATTATTTCCCGGTCGCCGCTGGCGCAGCTGGAAGGCGTGATGCTGCTGGCAATGGTGGTCGCGGTCTATGAGGTGCGGCGCGAACAGGTGCCCGGCTTCCTGATCGACGGGCTGAGCCGCGCGGTGCCGGCCTTGCTGGGCCTGACCCATGGCGATGGGGGGCTGGGCAACTGGCAGGGTGCGGGCGCGATCGACCCCGACATGGTCGAGGCGCTGGTGCAGGCAAGCCGGGTGCGGACCCGGCCGCTGCGCCAGGCGCGCGACTGGGGCTATCAGCGGATCAGCGCCGGCAATACGGTGGTGCAGATCGATGCGGCGCCGCCGCCGGTCGCGCGCCTGGCCGCCGCCGGCTGCGCCTCCACCGGCGCGATCGAGATCAGCGACGGACGGCTGCGGCTGGTCATCAATTGCGGCGGCGCGGCGCTGGAAGGCGCCTATATCCCGCGTGATCTGGCCCAGGCGCTGCGCTCCACCGCGGCGCACAGCACATTGGTGCTGGACGACAGCAATTCGACCGCGCTGATGCCCGACGGCACGCTAGGCAAGGGCGTGACCGAGGTCGAGCTGAACCGGCAGGAGCTGGACAATGGCAGCCGCGTGGAACTGAGCCATGACGGCTATGTCCGCCGCATGGGCTATGTCCACCGCCGGCTGCTGATGATGAGCGGCGATGGCAAGGAAGTGCGCGGCGAGGATATGCTGACCCCGGCGACGCGCGGCAAGAAGCCGGTCAAGCGGCCGGTGCAGCTGCGCTTCCATCTGGCGCCCGGCGTGGAACCGACCCTAACCGCCGACAGCCAGGGCGCGTTGCTGCGGATCGAACTGGGCGCGCTGTGGCAGTTCCGGACCGGGGCCGGCGTGCTGAGCGTCGAGGATAGCCTGTGGGTCGATGGCGACGGCCGCCCCCACCCCACAAGGCAGTTGGTGGTCACGAGCGAAGCACTGCCGGGCGGCTCCAGTATCGGCTGGCTGTTCAAGCGGGTCGGCTGACCCGCATCGCATTGGCCATCACGCGGGCGCTATTGTTCAGCCGGCTATCGATGTCCGTTTTTTCCTATGAACGGCCCGGACAAGGGCGCATGCAAGAGGGGCGACCCGAGGCCCGTTTGCTACCAATCAACGACCTCGCTCTCAGGCCCGGCCACTTTCAGCGGCCGGGCCGCTAGCGCCCCCCCTAGTCGCGCCTAATCCGATCTTCATTCTTTCATCCTAGGCAGTCCGCATGATGGCGGGGCTTTACGACCGGATGGGATCGATCCCGACCGCGCAGTTGCGACGGATTGCGTATATATGGTGCGTGGTCGCGGGCGTGCTGTTCCTGACCTACCTCGCCCGACAGCTGCGCCAGGGCATGACCGATGGCGCCGGCCATCCCTTTGGCGAGGATTTCCTGAATTTCTGGTCCGGCGCGCATCTGGCGGTGACGGGACAGGCCGGCATCATTTACGATCTGGCCGCTTTCCATGCGTTCGAGACCGGGATCGCCGGCGCGCCAATCGACCTTTATCATTACAGCTATCCGCCGGTGATGTGGCTGATCTCCGCCCCGTTCGGCCTGATGCCCTATCCGCTGGCCTGGGCCGCCTGGCAATTGCTGGGATGGGGCGCCTTCGCGTTGGCGGTGCGGCGACTGGCGGTTTGGCAACTGGCGCCGGCGCAGTGGCTGCTGGTCGCGCTGGCGGTGCCGGCGGTGTTCATCAATGCGATGGGCGGTCAGAATGGCTGCTGGACGGCGGCCATAATCGGCTGGGGCCTGATCCTGCTGCGCGAGCGGCCGGCGGTGGCGGGCATGATCCTGGCGCTGTTCGTGGTAAAGCCGCAACTGGGCTGGCTTATCCCGCTCGCCCTGCTGGCCGGGCGGCAATATCGGGCGCTGGCCGCGTTCATCGGCACGGCGCTGGCGCTGATCCTCATCACCCTGCCGCTGTTCGGGATCGATGCCTGGATCGCCTATGTGCAACAGGGCAGCCTGCTCAAGAGCGTGATCCTGGAACATGGCGACGGCACCTGGCACCGGATGTTGTCCATCTTCGTGCTCGTCCGGCATGTCGGCGCACAGATCCCGCTGGCCTATGCCGCCCAGGCGATCGCCAGCCTGACGGTCGCCCTGCTGGTGCTGCAGGTCTGGCACCGCGAGGGGCCGACGGTACGGGCCAAGGCGCTGCTGGTGCTGGGCGTGTTGGCAGGGTCGCTCTATGTCAGCGATTATGATTGCGTGATGGCGCTGCTCGCCGTGCTATGGTTGTGGCCACAGGCGACGGCAGGGCTGCGCGGGCGGATGGCGCTGTTGCTGGCGATGCCCTTGTTCGCCGCACCGCTGGCACTGATGAGCGGCGTCGCGCTGGGCGCTCTGGCCTTGTGGCCGGCGCTGCTGGGCGCCGGCCTGCAGCGCGCGCCCTATCTGGCGGACGACGGCTTCAGATAAGTATCGAACCAGGCGACGGTGCGGGTCAGCGAATCGAGCTGATTCTCCTTCTTCTGGAAGCCATGGCCCTCGGCCGGGTAGAAGATCGTCTCCACCACATTGCCCTTCGCCTTGAGGATGTCATGCACCTCCTGCGCCTGGCCGCGCGGCACGCGGATGTCATTTTCGCCCTGGATGGTAAGCAGGGGCGCCTTGGCCGCGCGGATATAGGTGAGCGGCGAGGCGGCGTCATAGGCCTGGGGATCGCTTTCGGGCGTGCCCAGCAGGCTACGCTGATAAGCCTTCAACTCCTCATCCTGGTCGCGATACATGGTGCGCCAGTTGATGATGCCGAACCATTGGACGGCGGCGGCGAACTCGTCGGGCGCCCGGCCGATCGCCATCAGGGTCATGAAACCGCCATAGCTGCCGCCGAAGATGCCGACCCGCTTGGCATCGACATAGCCGCTATCGACCAGGAAATGCTTGGCCGCGACCGTGTCCTTGAGGTCGGCGCCGCCCAGATCCTTGACGTTGCCGTCCTGGAACGCCTTGCCATAGCCGGTCGAGCCGCGGAAATTGGGCTGGATCACGACATAGCCGCGGCTGGCGAAGGCGGTGGCGTAGCGGCTGTAGCCGTCCTGCGCCTGACCGGTGGGGCCGCCATGGGGCAGAACGATGGCGGGGTTGCTGCCGTTGCGCTTGATATTGGCGGGCATGGTCACGATCGCGCTGATCAGCGTACCGTCGAAGCTCTTATAGGTGACGACATCCGACTTGGGCAGCGCAGCGGGCTGGAGGCTGGCAATGGCGAGCTGGGTCGCCGGGCGCGCAGTGCCGGCCGCGAGGTCATAGAGATAGAGATTGGCCGGCGAGTCGGCGCCCGAATGATTGAGCATCAGCATGGCGCCGTCGGGCGAGCGCGGCTCGCTGCCGACCAGATAATTGACGCCCGGCGGGATGGCGAGCGGGGTTTCGGCGCCGCTCGCCAGGTCGAAGCGATAGAGGCTACTGCGCGCGTCGGCGTTGATACGGAAGATGAGCGCCCTGCCGTCGCGGGTGAAGCTGGCCGGCACCTGTTCCCAGGGCGTGGAATTGAGCCAGCGCCATTTGCCGGTGGCGGCTTCAAGCAGGCCGCCATGAATCTGGCCGCTGCCTTCATCGGTGGAGACGGCGATCCATTGGCCGTCGGCGGTCGCATCGGTCGCGGCATAGACGGTGTCGGCCTTGCCGAGCAATTTCGCCGCCTTGCCGCTGGCGACGTCGATGCGCCAGATTTCGCTGACCTTGGAATCGATCCGCATGCGGTTGGCGATCAGCGCCTTGCCATCCGCGATCCAGGCGACCGGTGACCAGCTGAACTGCGGGTCGGCCTCCTGCGTCAGGTCGCGCACCCTGCCCGCCCCGTCCATCACCGCGACATTGGACTGGCCCTGGGTCTTGAGCTTGGTGACGAGTGCGACCAGGCCGCCGCTGGGGCCGACCAGCAGGTCGCTTTCGCGCCGGTCGGGTGTGTTGGTGAGATTCTCGACCGCGCCGCCGCCCACCGGCACGCGATAGATGTCGCTATATTCGTTGCCGCCGACATCCTGCTGGAACAGCAGGTAGCGCCCGTCGGCCGAGGCGGCGAGCCCGGTCTGGGCATCGTCAGACTGGGTCAGCTGCACCGGCCAGCTGCCGGCGGTGTCGGTGCGCCAGATATTGGTGCGCCCGGTGAGGTTGGTGGCGACGAAAATCTGTTTGCCGTCGGCGCTCCACGCCGCGCTCGACAGGCTGCGCGAGGCGCCGATATCGGCGAGCGGCACGGCGCGGGCGTGGGGATTGACCGGCGAGGTCAGGCTTTTGGGATCGGTAACTGCCCGTTCCGGCGTCGGAATTTGCGCCAGCGTCGGGAAGGCAACGAGCAAGGGCAAGGCGGTGGCGGCGAGCAGATAGCGCATGTCAGATCCCCCAACTGTTATGCAATCACAATACAGTAGCGGCAAAAGCCCGCAAGATCGGGAAATTCCCTGCGCGTGAGGACTGTATTTTTGCGCCGCGCGCGACTAGAGGGCTGCGGCAAGCCTGAAGCGGCATCCCGAACAGCAGGAAGCATCCCCATGACCACCGACGTCACCATCAAGCGCGCCCTCCTTTCCGTATCGGACAAGACCGGCCTCATCGAACTGGGCCAGGCACTGGGCCAGCATGGCGTCGAACTGGTGTCGACCGGCGGCACTGCCAAGGCGCTGCGCGAGGCGGGCCTGGCCGTGAAGGATATTTCCGAGCTGACCGGCTTCCCCGAGATGATGGACGGCCGCGTCAAGACGCTGCACCCCAAGGTCCATGGCGGCCTGCTGGCCGTGCGCAACAATGCCGAGCATGTCGCGTCGATGGACGAGCATGAAATCGGCGCGATCGACCTGGTGGTCGTCAACCTCTATCCCTTCGCCGCGACCGTCGCCAAGGGCGCCGACCGCGACGAGATCATCGAGAATATCGACATCGGTGGCCCGTCGATGGTCCGTTCGGCCGCGAAGAATCATGAGAGCGTCGCGATCGTCACCGATCCGGCCGACTATGCCCGCCTGATCGCCGAAATGGCCGAGAAGGGCGGCGCCACCAGCTATGATTTCCGCCGGATGCTGGCGGCCAAGGCCTATGCCGCCACCGCCGCCTATGATTCGATGATCGCCAGCTGGTTCGCCTTCGCCGACCAGGGCGTCGCCTTCCCCGAGAGCCTGTCGCTGTCGAGCAAGCTCAGCACCACGCTGCGCTATGGCGAAAACCCGCACCAGTCGGCGGCGCTCTACCTGCCCAATGGCCCGACCGCGAACGGCATCGCCCAGGCCAGGCAGATCCAGGGCAAGGAACTGAGCTACAATAATTATAACGACGCCGACGCGGCGCTGGAGCTGGTCAGCGAATTCCGCGACGGCCCGCCGACCGTCGTCATCGTGAAGCATGCCAATCCGTGCGGCGTCGCCACCGGCGAGACGCTGATCGAAGCCTATGAAGCGGCGCTCGCCTGTGACAGCGTGTCGGCATTTGGCGGCATCATCGCCGTCAACCGCCCGCTCGACGGCCCGACCGCCGAGGCAATCAGCGGCATCTTCACCGAAGTCGTCGCCGCGCCCGACGCCGATGACGAAGCCAAGGCGATCTTTGCCAAGAAGAAGAATCTGCGCCTGCTGCTGACCGGCGAACTGCCCGATCCGGCCCGCCCCGGCCTGATGGTCAAGAGCATTGCCGGCGGCCTGCTGGTCCAGAGCCGCGACAATGGCAAGGTTGACCTGGACGCGCTGAAGGTCGTGACCAAGCGCGCGCCGAGCGAGCAGGAGTTGAAGGACTGCCTGTTCGCCTGGACCGTGGCCAAGCATGTGAAGTCGAACGCGATCATCTATGCCAAGGGCGGCAGCACCGCCGGCGTCGGCGCGGGCCAGATGAACCGCCTGGAATCGGCCCGCATCGCCGCCTGGAAGGCGAAGGATGCCGCCGAGAAGGCCGGCTGGAGCGAACCGCGTACCATCGGTTCGGCGGTCGCCTCCGACGCCTTCTTCCCCTTCGCTGACGGCCTGCTGGCGGCAGTGGAAGCCGGCGCGACGGCGGTGATCCAGCCGGGCGGCTCGATCCGTGACGAGGAAGTCATTGCCGCAGCAGACGAAGCGGGCCTGGCGATGGTCTTCACCGGCATGCGCCACTTCCGCCATTAAGGCTTGTTTCCCAACGCGCTAGATGGTGCGTCGGGACAATATCGCGATCAGGTTTATGCGGGTGCGAAACGATCCTGTTCGCACCCGCAAAATCGCAGAAAACTGCCATTTTTTGGCAATTGGCCTCTTTTCAATGTCACCGGGCAATCCTATTTAGGATGACGACCCCGCACCCACGTCAGGCGTTGGGCACGACATAAGAAAAAGCATGTTCGACAGGAGAATAGGATGACCAAGAAGACGCTGGTGGCGATGGCCGCCACCCTGGCCCTTGCGCTGCCTGGCATGGCTATCGCCGGCAACAGCAACAACGAAGTCGTCGTTGACGGCACCACCGGCCTCACCACCCGCACCATCGCCGTATCGGTCGCTGACCTGAAACTGGCCAGCAACAATGGCCTGCGCCGCGCCGATTATCGCATCAGCCGCGCCGCCAAGCAGGTGTGCGGCTGGGTCAATGGATCGATCCTGCCGGCGACGCCCGACTATCGCGACTGTGTCGGCAGCGCGCTGGACGGCGCACGCAGCGACCTCAACGCACTGGCGCAGCGCCAGGGCTGATCTTCACCCATCCCGCAAGGGAAGCCTTCCCCGTCACGGGGACTGCAGGGGGCCGTTCCGCACATGCGGGGCGGCCCTTTGTCATGCCGCCTCGTCACCGAACATGCTTACTGTCGATTAACCACTCCTTAGAGGATTTCCTGCACTCAGCGAGACACGAAGGACCATCCAGGGGATATAGAGCATGTCGCGTGTCGACCAGAGTGTGGACGTCGCCATCATCGGGGCAGGCCCGGCCGGCCTCACCGCCGCCTATCTGCTGACGAAGAAAGGCTTTTCCGTCACCGTCATCGAGAAAGACCCGGTCTATGTCGGCGGCATCAGCCGCACGGTCGAACTGGATGGCTATCGATTCGATATTGGCGGCCACCGATTCTTTTCCAAGTCGAAGGAAGTGGTGGACCTGTGGAACGAGATCCTGCCGGATGATTTCATCCAGCGCCCGCGCATGAGCCGCATCTATTATGAGGGGAAATTCTACTCCTATCCCCTGCGTGCGTTCGAGGCGCTGTGGAATCTGGGCATCTGGCGTTCGACCCTGTGCATGGCGAGCTTTGCCAAGGCCAGGCTGTTCCCGAACCGCAATGTCCGCTCCTTCCAGGACTGGACCGTGAACGCGTTCGGCCACAAGCTCTTCTCGATCTTCTTCAAGACCTATACCGAAAAGGTCTGGGGCATGCCGTGCGACGAGATGTCGGCCGACTGGGCGGCGCAGCGGATCAAGGGCCTGTCGCTCTGGGGTGCGGTGGTCGATGGGCTGAAGCGCTCGCTGGGCCTCAACAAGAAGCCCAATGACGGCATGGCGACCAAGACGTTGCTCGAAACCTTCCGCTATCCGCGCCTTGGCCCCGGCATGATGTGGGAAGCCGCGCGCGACCGGGTAATCGAGGGCGGCAACCAGATACTGATGGCGCACAGCCTGAAGCAGCTGGCGCAGGACCAGGGCACCGAGCGCTGGCGCGTGGTGGCGGACGGCCCGGATGGCGATGTCATCATCAACGCCGCCCATGTGATTTCGTCCGCGCCGATGCGCGAACTGGCCGCGCGCATCCATCCGCTGCCCGAAACCCTGCCCGAGGCGATGGAACTCAAATATCGCGACTTCCTGACCGTGGCGCTGATGATCAAGTCGGAGGATCTGTTCCCCGACAACTGGATCTATATCCACGACAGCAAGGTGCAGGTCGGCCGTATCCAGAATTTCCGCAGCTGGTCGCCCGAAATGGTGCCCGATGAATCGGTCGCTTGCGTGGGCCTCGAATATTTCTGCTTCGAGGGCGACGGGCTGTGGGCGTCGGCCGACTCCGACCTGATCGACCTGGCCAAGAAGGAAATGGCCATATTGGGCCTGTGCAATCCCGACGATGTCGTCGGCGGCGCGGTGGTGCGGCAGGAAAAGGCCTATCCGGTCTATGACGATGCCTATGCCGATCATGTGCTGGCGATGCGCACCGAGCTGGAAGCCGTCGCCCCGACGCTCCATCTGGTCGGCCGCAACGGCATGCACCGCTATAACAACCAGGATCATGCGATGATGACGGCGATGTTGACAGTGCGCAACATCGAGGCCGGCACGCGCGTCTATGACGTCTGGGGCGTCAACGAGGATGCCGAATATCATGAATCGGGCGAGGAGGGGCAGGATGTCGAAGGCCAGCGCGCCGCCCTCGCCAGCGAACGACTGGTGCCCTCTCGCCTGAAGGCCGCCTGAGCCGATGGGCGAACCGTTGCGCGCCCTGACCGCCCGGCTGGGCGCCATCGCCACGCGCTTCATGTTCGCCCGCTATCTGCTGGCCAGCATCTGCGCGCTGTCGAGCGACATGGCGACCTTCCTGATGCTGAGCCGGGCCGGTACAACGCCGATGCTGGCCGCCTTTGGCGGCTATGCGATCGGCCTGGTCGTGCATTGGGTGATCAGCATCCGCTTCGTGTTCGATACGGGCGCCGGCCCCAGTCATGCCCAGCGGTTCGGCTTCGTGGCCAGTGCGCTGGTCGGGATGGGGATCACCATGGTTCTGGTCGGCGGGCTGAGCGCGGTCGGCATTGCCCCGGCGATCGCCAAGCTGATATCGGTGCCCGCCAGTTTCCTGAGCGTCTATGCGATCCGCAAATATGGCATTTTCGCGCGCAGTTGAGCGTCATGGCCGCTGGCTGATCCTGCTCGCCTGGCTGGCGTGCAGCGCGGTCATGCTGTGGCTGTTCCATGGCGATTTCGCAGCGCTCGGCTTTCGCGATCCCGACGATGCGATGCGGCTGGTGCAGGTGCGTGACTGGATCGGCGGACAGGGCTTCTGGGACGTCAGCCAGCATCGGGTAAACCCGCCGCTGGGCGGACCGATGCACTGGTCGCGCATCGTCGACATGCCGGTGGCAGGGCTGATCCTGCTGGCGCGGCCGCTATTGGGGCCTTCCGCTGCTGAGATGGTCGCCTGCATCACCGTGCCGCTGCTGTTGCTGGGCGGGTTGGCCGGCGCCGTGCATTTGGCGGCCCGGCGGCTTGGCGATCCTGTTCTGGCGCTGGTGACCGTGGCCCTGCTGCTGACGACACCGTCGATCCTGGTGCAGTTCACGCCGCTGCGGATCGACCATCATGGCTGGCAGATCTGGATGGCGACGATCGCGCTGGCCGGCGCACTGGATGATCGGCGCGTGCGCGGCGGGGCGTCGAGCGCGCTGGCGCTGGCGGTCTGGTTGCAGATTTCGAGTGAAGCCCTGCCCTATGTCGCGCTGTTCGCAGGACTGTTTGCGCTGCGCCAATGGCTCGACGGCCGGGAAGCGTCGCGCTTCTTGGCCTTTGCGGCGACGCTGGGCGGGGCAGCGCTTGCGCTGCTGGCCTTGCTGCGCGGACAGGCGGCCTTGCTGCATAGCCAGTGCGACGCCCTTTCGGCCGCCTATGTCTGGCCGCTGGTGGCAATGGCGGTGCTGGTGCCGCTGGCCGGCGCGCTGATCGGCACGGCCAGCATGACCCGGCGCTTCCTGATCGCCGCGATCGGCGGCGGGGCCGCCATTGCGATCCTGCTGGCGATCGGTGGTCCCTGCCTGTCGGGCGATCCGTTCCAGGCGCTCGGACCGCTGGCCTATAAATATTGGTATCTACAGGTGATGGAGGGCCGGCCGATCTGGGACCAGAGCCTGTCACTGCGCGGCGTCATCCTGCTGCCCGCATTGGTCGGGCTGGCCGGTGCATGGGCCGCCGCAAGGCAGGCCGCGAATCGCGATGCACGCGCATACTGGCTGGCGTTGGCGCTGCTGCTGCTGGGGGCGATAGCAGTATCCATCCTGGTGATGCGCGCTGTGTCGGTCGCCCATGTCTATGCCCTGCCCGGTGTCGCCTGGCTGCTGATTGCCCTGTTCCGCAAGGTACAGGCATCATCGCAGGCGCTGATGCGCGTCCTGGGATCGGTGGCGCTGATCCTGCTGACCCCCGCCGGGATCAGCGCATTGTGGATTGCCCTGATCCCCGAAGCTCCGTCGGCCAAGACCAGCGCCGTCAATTGCCGGGCTGCCGCCACGCTGGCGCCGCTGCACGCCCTGCCCCCATCCACCCTGTTCGCACCGCTGGACCTTGGCCCCGACATATTGGTGCAGACGCCGCACCGCGTGATCGGCACCGCCCATCACCGCAATGCCGCCGGCATTACCGCCGTGATCGAAGGATTCATGGCGACGCCGGAAAAGGCGCGCGCGGTGATCCAGTCGGTCAATGGTGGGCGTGGCGCCGACTATGTCGTGACCTGCGCGAGCCTGACCGAATATGCGCTCTATGCCAAGGAGCATCCCCAGAGCCTGGCAGCGCAATTGTCGCGGGGCAGGATACCCGACTGGCTGCAGCCGCTGCCCACCAAGGGGCCGTTGCGCATCTACAAGGTCAGGGGGGACTGAAGGCCAGCGCCACGCCGTTCATGCAGTAGCGCAGGCCCGTAGGCTTGGGTCCATCGTCGAACACATGGCCGAGATGGCCGCCGCATCGGGCGCAATGCACCTCGGTCCGGGGCACGCCCAGGCTGAAGTCGCGCGAGGTGCCGATGGCGCGGGGCAAGGGCGCATAGAAGCTGGGCCAGCCGGTGCCACTGTCGAACTTGGTCTTGGAACTGAACAGATTCTGCGCGCAGCCGGCGCAGGTGAAGGTGCCGGCGCGATGTTCCCGGTTGAGCGGGCTGCTGTCGGGAAATTCGGTCGCGCCCTGGCGCAGCACCTTATAGGCCCAGGGGCTGAGCCTGCTGCGCCATTGCGCGTCGGTCAGGCGATAGGGATAGGCGGCCTCCGCCGCGTCGGGGCGGAATTGCCACAGGGCCAGTGCAGAGGCGCCGGTTGCGACGCCATAGAGAAAATGCCGCCGGTTCATTATCCCTCCCTAGCCTGTTCAGCCTGTCGAGCTCCTGAACAACTGCTTCCACCAGCGGCCGCCGGATTTGAGCACATGGCGGCGGAACAGCAGTACGCCGATGCGGATGATGAGCGCCACCCAGACGCCCTGCCACAGGATCGCCACCAGATGCGGCCAGAGCGCCCCATCCTGCGCCGCCCGCGCGATCATCGCGAAGGGCGAGGAGAAGGGAAAGACCACCGACGCCACTTCCAGCGGCGATCCCATATGGTCGACCGTGTAGGAGACGAAGAAGAAGATCATCATCTGCCCCATGGTGATCGGCATGTTGAGCGTCTGCACCTCGCGCACGGTCGCCGCCTGCGCGCCGATCCCCAGGAACAGCGAGCCGAGCAAAGTATAGGCCATGGCGAAATAGATGATGCCGAGTGCGATGAAGGCGGGCCAGCCCACCGCCGGATCGGGCAGGACCGTGCCGGGCGCCTTCAACGCCATGAAGATGGTGAAGGCGGTGGCGCCCCAGAAGGCGATGCCGACGAAGCTCATCCCCAGCATGGCGATAAGCTTGCCGAGGAAGATCGCGTCCACCGGCACGGCGGCAGCCAATATCTCGATGATCTTGTTCGTCTTTTCCTCGACCAGATTGGACAGGATCATGCCCGCCAGCAAGATGGTGAGGAAGAAGATGACGATCTGGCCGGTGCGACCGATCAGCAAACGGGCCTGCGACTGGGCACCGAGACTGGTCGCCACTTCCTGCCGCTCGACCTTGACCATGTGCAGCACCTTTTCGGCCTGCGCCGCGCTGGCAATCAGGCTGAGATCGCCCTGTAGCCGGTCCAGATCCTCTGGCTTGCCGGTCAGGACCGGGCGGGAGACCGTGCCCGACAGGATGGCGACGACGTCGGAATCGGGCCGGGCCAGCTGGGTGCGCGGCGGGGTGCCAAGTGCCACGGCGTGAAGCCGCGGCAGCGCCTGTGGCCCCATGCGTTCGGTCAGGCGCTTGTGCGCCCGTTCGAGCGCGCCGACATCGGCCGGCGCCATGGCAATGCCCACGACCGGACGCAGGTCGGTGCTGGAAATCTTCTGGGTGAAACCGGCAAAGACCATGCCGATGACGATCGGCACCAGCGGCCCGATCAGGAACAGGATGAAGGTGCGTGACAGAACGACGGCGGTGAAATCCCGCCGGGCGATCACGCTGGCGGCGCGCAGCAATTCCTTCATGCCTCGGCCTCCTGCGTGGCGTCATCGCGCATCTGGCGCGCAGCAGCCTCCCCCGCGATCGCGACGAAGGCATCATGCAGGCCCGGCCGTTCGATCGACAGGCTTTCGATGCCCGCCTGACCATCGAGCAGGGCGCGCAGCAGCGGTTCGATGCCATCATCGGGCAGCGCGAAATGCCAGGCGCCATCCTGCGCCAGCGTATCGGTCGGCAAGGCGCGGCGCCAGGCGCCGTCACTCAGCCGCGTGCGCAATGTCACCTGGGGCGGCAGACGGTCGCGCGCGTCGCTGACCGATCCTTCAAACCGAATGCGGCCGCCCGCGACGATGGCGATGCGTTCGCACAATCGTTCGGCATGGGCGATGACATGGGTGGAAAAGAGGATGGTGACGCCCTTGCGCGCCTGATCGCGGATCAGCGCCTCCAGCTTTTCCTGATTCATCGCGTCGAGGCCGGAAAAGGGTTCGTCAAGGACGATGAGGCGCGGTTCATGGACGATGGTGCCGAATAGCTGCACCGTCTGGGCCATGCCCTTGGAGAGCTGGCGGATCGGCTTTTCGACCGAGGCACCCATGCCATAGTCCTGGAGCATGGCGCGCGCCCGTTCGCGCCCGACATGGAGCGGCAGGCCGCGTAGCGCCCCCATGAAGGCGATCGCCTCATAGGCCTTCATCGACGGGTAGAGGCCGCGCTCCTCGGGCAGATAGCCGACCTGCTTGGCCATGCGCAGCGGCGCGCCATCGCCCAGCAGGGTGCGGTGGCCCTCGTCAGGGTCGATGATGCCGAGCAGGGTGCGCAGCAAGGTCGTCTTGCCCGCGCCGTTCGGCCCCAAAATGCCATAGATGGTGCCGGCGGGCACGGCGATGTCGACGCCATCCACCGCGCGAAAATCGCCGAACGCCTTGACAAGGGCATGGCCTTCGACGGCATAGGGGGCGGCAGGAGCCGGAGTGTCACCGATCATCCGCCCCTGATAATCCCGGACCATGCCAGTGCAAAACGAAACATTGGAGCAGCGCCTGAAAGCGCAGGCCGCGCAGCTGGGCTTTGCCGCCTGCGCGATCGCGCGCGCCGACGCCGCGCCGCGCACGGCCGAGCGGCTGCGCCAATGGCTGGAGGCCGGCCATCATGGCGACATGCTGTGGATGGAGGAGCGGGCCGAGCAGCGCGGATCGCCCACAGGCCTGTGGCCGCAGGCGCAGAGCGTCATCATGCTGGGGATGAGCTATGCCCCCGGCCGCGATCCGCTGGCGCTGGCCGAGGTCGGCGATCGGGGCCGCATTTCGGTCTATGCGCAGGGTCGCGACTATCATGATGTGGTGAAGAAGGCGCTGAAGGCGTTGGCCCGCTGGCTGGTTGATCAGCAGCCGACCGCGCTGAAAGTGTTCGTCGATACCGCACCCGTGATGGAAAAGCCGCTGGCGCAGGGCGCGGGGCTGGGCTGGCAGGGCAAGCACAGCAATCTGGTGAGCCGTCAGCATGGCAGCTGGCTGTTCCTGGGCGCCATCTATACCGAGATCGCGCTGGAGCCTGATGCGCCGGAAGTGGACCATTGCGGCAGTTGCACGGCCTGTCTGTCATCCTGCCCGACCGATGCCTTTCCCGCGCCCTATATTGTCGATGCGCGGCGCTGCATCTCATACCTGACGATCGAGCATAAGGGACCGATCCCGGAAGAGTTCCGGGCACGGATGGGCAACCGTATCTATGGCTGCGACGATTGCCTGGCGGCCTGCCCCTGGAACAAGTTTGCGCAGGGGGCAGCGGCCAACCGCGCCTTCATCGGCCGGGCGGAGCTGGCCGCGCCGGCGCTGGGCGACCTGCTCGACCTGGACGATGCGGGTTTTCGCGAAATTTTTTCCGGGTCGCCGATCAAGCGGATCGGGCGCGACCGGATGGTGCGCAATGCGGCGATCGCGGCGGGCAATAGCGGCGACCTGGGGCTGGTCGACCGGCTGCGGCCGCTGACCTCCGATCCCGATCCGGTGGTGGCGGAAGCGGCCGAATGGGCGCTAGGCCAATTGCTCAGCGCTGCTGGAGCGTAGCGGCGCAGGAAGCGTGGTCGACGTTTGTGCCGGCGGGCGTGCGGGCATCGACATGGGTCACCACCGGCTCCTTCCCCTTGCCGGGCGAATAGAGATAGGCGTCGAGCACGCAGCGACCATTGGCGAATTGCAGCTTGCGCACGGTCGTTTCGCGAATGTCGAGGCGCGGCGTGCCGAACATCTGGGTCAGGCGCTTGGCGTCCATGCCCATCAGCGGCCCGGTCTTGGTGAAGGCGCTGGCCGGCGGACCGGCGGGCGGCGGGGTGTAGCTGGTGGCGGGCGGGACGACGCCGCCACAGGCCGCGAGCGGCAGCGACAGGAGCGCGGCGAGCGCGAAACGGGGCGACATCAGACCGGCTTCCTCTTGGACCCTAGCAACATGTGGACCGCCATAGCCGCGCTCCAGATCGGCGCAAGCAGGTTGACCAGGGGAATGAGGAAGAGAAGCGCCGAAACGAGGCCCATGAGCCACCGGTTGCCACGGCCGATCGGCGGCAGGCCGGGGTGGCGCGGCTCGACCATGTCGGCAAGGTCGCGGCCGAGCAGATAGGCGTTCACCGCCAGGAACAGCCCGATCGTGCCGAACCCCGTGACCAGCAGCAGCACATAGCCGGGGAGCGCCAGCAGGTTCCAGCCGAGCGTGCGGCCGACCGATCGCAGCGCATAATGGAGGCTGCGGGTGAAGCCGACCGGCCGGCCCACAGCCTGTGGATAAGTATCGCGCTCCACCGCCTCGATCACATCGTCGGCGAACAGGCCCATGACCAGCATGGCGATGGTGCGGAACAGCAGCCAACTGGCCGCGATCATGGCAAGGCCGGTCGCTGCCGCCTCCGCCATGCCGCCCCAGCCATCCCCCTCGCCCCAGCCGAAATGCAGGCGCGTGGCGTGAAAGGCCCCCCATAGGCCGACACCCAGCAGGACGAAGAGCAACAGGGTCAGCGCCAGCGTCTTGACCAGCAGCCGGCGGGCCGCGGCGTGGAAGATCAGGGGGAAGGCGCGCAGCGCCGCGGTGATGATCATGGCCCGATATCCTGCGCCCCGGCGGCTCCGTCAATCAGCAGCGTTGCGCCAGCGCCCCCGGACCGGTAGAGACGGCCCAATTTACCGCTATTTTCCCATCATCTTTCACAGGAGCCCGCGTGACTTCTTCCCCCACGCTTGACGTTGTCGCGATCGGCAATGCCATTGTCGACGTTCTGGCCCGCAGCGACGACGCCTTCCTGGCGCAGCATGCGCTGACCAAGGGCGGCATGCAGCTGATCGACGCCGAAATGGCCGAGACCCTTTATGCCGACATGCCCCAGGCCAAGGAAATCAGCGGCGGTTCGGCCGCCAACACGCTGGCCGGCCTCGCCGCGCTGGGCGCCAAGTGCGGCTTCATCGGCCAGGTCAATGACGACCAGCTGGGCGCGGTGTTCGCCCATGACGTGCGCGCGCTGGGCATCAAGTTCGACACGCCGGTGATGCAGGGCGACATCCCGACCGCTCGCTGCCTGATCCTGGTGACGCCCGACGCGCAGCGCACCATGAACACCTTCCTGGGCGCCTCGCAGTTCCTGCCCGAAGCGGCGCTGGACCTGGAGCTGATCCAGTCGGCCCGCATCCTGTATCTGGAAGGCTATCTGTGGGATCCCGAGCAGCCGCGCGCCGCGATGCGCGCCGCGATCGACGCCGCCCGCAATGCCGGCCGCAAGGTCGCCTTCACCCTGTCCGACAATTTCGTGATCGACCGCCATCGCGCCGATTTCATCGACCTGATCGAACAGGGGCTGATCGACATCCTCTTCTCGAACGAGGGCGAGATCCAGTCGCTGGCGCAGGTCGATGATTTCGATGCAGCGCTGGCCCGCTTCGCCGACAAGGTGCCGGTGCTGGTGTCGACCCGCAGCGAAAAGGGCGCGGTCGCCATCGTCGATGGCGTGCGTCACGAGGCGCCGGCTGCGCCCGTCAGCCAGATCATCGACACCACCGGTGCGGGCGACCTGTTCGCCGCCGGCTATCTGGCCGCGCATCTGGAAGCGCGCAGCGTCGAGGATTGCCTGGCGCTGGGTGCGGCGGCGGCAGCCGAAGTCATTTCGCACTGGGGCGCGCGTCCCGAGGAAGATCTGAACCTGATCCGCGCCAAGCTGTTCGCCTGATCGCGACAGACACTGACAGAAAAGCCCGCCTCTCCGATCGAGAGGCGGGCTTTTTTATGGGGTGGATCAGGCCGGGTTCTTTTGCTTGCGGAACAGGGCGCGGTCGTCCGGGCCGAAGCCCCAGCGCCAGATGACGAAGCCATAGGCGCCCAGGATCGCCCAGACACCGACCGCCAGTTCGACCCATTCGAAACGCGCCGGCAGGGCAACGAAGGCCGCGCCAACGATGCAGGCGACGCCCGAGGCGCTGAGCAAGGGCCAGCGCCAGGCATTGACGCGGGCGTGGAGCAGGCTGGAGAGCAGCCGCGCCTTGACGAAGGCGCCGGCGCCGAGCGCGATGCACAGGCCCAGAGCGGGCGCGGCGGCCAGTTCCTGCGGCGTGAGGCCGAACCGCTTGCCGAGCAGGATCAGGCCGAAGCTGAGTGCGGCTTGGAGCGCGATCATGCTGAGCGAGATCATCAGGTTGCGGTGGCGGGCGATATAGACGAGCGCGGATTCGCTGACCACGGCGGTCGCGGCGACCACTTCGGCCAGCAGCAGGAAGGCGAGCGCGCCGGTGCCGCCGACGAAATGCGGACCAACCAGGCCCATGACGGCCTCGCCGGGAATGCCGAGCGCCAGCGCGATACCGGCCTGCGCGGCAATGATCCAGAAGCCGACCTGACTGACCTGGCGCGCGATCGCCGCCAGATTGCCCTCGGCCAGGTTGCGGGTGATGACCGGGCCAAGGATCGGATCGAAGCTGGTCTTCAATTTCTGCGGCAGCGAGGCGACCTGCTGCGCGACATAATAGATGCCGACGATCGCCGGGCTGACGAAGAGGCCCAGGATCGCCATGTCGAGCCGGCGCGAGCCCCATTCGACGCCGTCCGCGGCCGCGAGCGGCAGGTTGCGGCGGGCCAGACGCCAAAGCCGCCCGGCATCGGGGCGCCAGCCATGCGGCCGGCCATAATGGCGCCACATCGGGATGATCGAGGCGATCATCGCCGCCACCATCGACACGACATAGGAGAGGATCAGGCCGTCGCGCAGCGAATAATAAGCGAAACCGAAGGCGCCGATGCTGATCGCCCAGGGTTCAATGATCGAGCGCGCGCGGACCGTGGCGCCGATGTCAAAGCGATAGGCGCAGGCGGCGAGCGCAACGTCGGAGGTGGCAACAGCGATGACGATCAGCGCCAGCAACCGGTCGAGCCCGTTGATGCCGCTATTGGGGAACATCGCCTGGGGAAAGGCGATCAACAGGCCGGCCCCCAGCAGCGACGCGATCAGCGTCACCACCATCGCGTCGGTCACGACATGGCTGTGCGGCCGTTCGGTCTGGGCGAGCGCGCCGGCAAGGCCCCGCTTGAGACCCAGCGTCGCGATCTGGGCGACGAATTCCACCACCAGCACGGCATAGGCGAAGCGCCCCAGCGCGTCGGCGCCATACCAGCGGCCGGCGATGAACAGGAAAGGCAGGCGTGCAGCCAGGCGCAGCAGGAAGCCGAAGACGTTGGTCCGTCCGCCTTTGGCCAGGGCGGCGATATCATCCTTCTGTTCGGCAGGGGTCGCCTGCGCGGTCACAGGCCCCTGGTCCCCCTCGATTGTCATGCTCATGTCTATAGGCGATCTATTGTGTCGCGGCGATGCTTATTCAGGCCGCAGCGGACGCGCCAGCAGCGCGTCGATGACCTGTGCCAGCGGTGCGGCGTCGGCAAGCAGGGCACAGACGGCTTCCACCACCGGCATTTCGACGCCGGCCGCGCGGGCTGCATCGCGCAGCACCGGCGCGGTGTGCGCGCCTTCGGCCACGGTGCGACGGTTGGAGAGGAGGTCGGCTGCGCTCTGCCCCTCGCCCAGCCCCTTGCCGAGCGAGAAGTTGCGCGAATTGGTGGAGGAACAGGTGAGGACGAGGTCGCCCAGGCCCGACAGGCCGCCCAGCGTTTCGGCACGGGCGCCACGCGCCAGGCCGAAGCGGGTCATTTCGGCAAAACCCCGGCTGATGAGAGAGGCGCGCGCATTGAGGCCGAGGCCGGCCCCTTCCGACACGCCGCAGGCGATGGCGAGCACATTCTTGACCGCGCCGCCGATTTCCGCACCGACGACATCATCGGACAGATAGGGGCGGAAGGTCGGCCGGGCGATGCGCGCCGCCAGCTTTTCGGCCAGCGCCTGGTCGGCGCAGGCGAAGGTGACGGCAGTCGGCAGTCCCTTGGCCACTTCATGGGCGAAGGTCGGGCCGGAGAGGACGGCGATCGGCGCGCTTGGCTGCGCCTGTGCCGCTACTTCCGACATCAACAGGCCGGTGCCCGCCTCAATCCCCTTGGAACAGAGAACCAGCGGCACGCCGGCCGGCGCCTGCGCCACGACGCTGCGCAGATGCTGGGCCGGGCTGACCACCAGAATCAGGTCGCGATCAGCCAGGTCCGCCAGAACGCCGGTCGCCCGGATCGAGGGCGAGAGCGGCAGGCCGGGCAGATAGAGCGGATTTTCATGGGCGCCGTTGATCGCATCGACCACATCGGCTTCCAGCGCCCATAGGCGCACATCCTGCCCGTCGGCCGCCAGCAATTGCGCCAGCGCGGTGCCCCAGGCGCCTGCTCCGATGACTCCCGCCTTCATGCCTTCACTCCTGCTCCACGCGCCTTTTCCGCCGTCGGATCGAGCGGCCAGCGCGGCCGGGCGGGGATGGTGAGATCGTCGGTCATGCCCGCAGCATAGCGCTCCGCGCCGGCCCAGGCGATCATCGCCGCATTATCGGTGCAGAGCCACAAGGGCGGCGCGACGAAGGGCAGGCCATGATCCTGCGCCAGCGTGGTCAATGCTCCACGCACCGACTGATTGGCGGCGACGCCGCCGGCCACGACCAGCGCGGTCACGCCTTCGCTCGCGGCGAGCGCACGCCGGGTGCGGTCGAGCAGGCAGTCGATCACCGCCTGCTGGAAGCTCGCGGCGATATCCTCGACCGCATATTGGCCCGACTGCGCGGCGCGCATCACCGCGCTCTTGAGGCCGGCGAAGGAAAAATGGGGTTCGTCGGTGCCCACCAGCGGGCGCGGCAGCGGCACGGCGCGCGGATTGCCCTTGGCTGCCGCCTTTTCCACCGCCGGACCGCCGGGGAAGCCGAGGCCGAGCAGCTTGGCGGTCTTGTCGAAGGCTTCACCCGCGGCATCGTCGATCGTGGTGGCAAGTCGGCGATACTGGCCGACGCCGTCCACCCTGAGCAACTGGCAATGGCCGCCCGACACCAGCAGCAGCAGATAGGGGAATTGCAGATTCTGGTCGGCGAGGCGCGGCGAGAGCGCATGCCCCTCCAGATGATTGACCGCGACCAGCGGCTTGCCGCTGGCATGAGCGAGCGCCTTGCCGGTGACGAGGCCGACCATCACGCCGCCGATCAGGCCGGGGCCGGCGGTGGCGGCGATGACATCGACATCAGCCAGCGTCATCTTTGCGTCGGCCAGTGCCGCTTCGACCAGCGGGGCCAAAGCCTCGACATGGGCGCGGGCCGCGATTTCGGGCACGACGCCGCCATAGGGGCGGTGCGCGTCTTCCTGCGTGGCGAGGCGATGGGCCAATATCTGCCCGTCGGCCGTCACCAGCGCCGCCGCGGTTTCGTCGCAGCTTGATTCCAGGCCGAGGATGATGGTCATTGCCGCTTCCATCTAGTGCCCGTGGCCATTAGAGCAAGCCGCTTATGAAAAGACCCGAACGACCGTTGCGCCTTGGCACCAGGGGATCGCCGCTTGCGCTAGCCCAGGCCCATATGACCGCGCAGGCGCTGCGCGACGCCCATGGCTGGGATCAGGACGCCATCACCACCGTCATCGTCCAGACCAGCGGCGACCGGATCCAGGACCGGGCGCTGGCGGAAATCGGCGGAAAAGCGCTGTGGACCAAGGAGCTGGACCGGGCGCTGGCAGAGGGCGAGATCGACTGCGCCGTCCACAGCATGAAGGATGTCGAGACGATCCGGCCCGATGCGATCCGCATTGCCGCGATGCTGCCGCGCGCCGATGTGCGCGATCGGCTGGTCGGCGTGGAAAATTTTGCCGCGCTGCCGCCGCAGCCGATCGTCGGCACCAGTTCGCCGCGCCGTGCCGCGCAGGTGAAGCGGTTACGCCCCGATGCGCAGATCATATTGTTCCGCGGCAATGTCGCCACCCGGCTGGCCAAGCTGGAGGCGGGCGAGGCCCATGCGACTTTGCTCGCCGCCGCCGGGCTCGACCGGCTGGGCCAGGCGGACATTGGCGCCACGGTCGAGATCGACACCATGTTGCCGGCGCCGTCGCAGGGCGCGGTCGGCATCGAGACGCTGGCCGACAATGACGCCATGCTGGGCTGGCTGGCGGCGATCAACCATCGCGACACATTCGATTGCGTGATGGCCGAGCGCGCGGTGCTGCGGGGCCTGGGCGGCACATGCCATTCGCCGATCGCCGCCCTCGCGCTGCTGGAGGGCGGACAGGTCCACCTGCGCGCCGAGATCATCAGCCCGGATGGGGATGAGACGGTGCGGGACGAGGCAAGGCTGGCGCGCGGCGATTTCCACGCGGCCGAGGCGATCGGCCGGGGCCTGCTGGAGCGGGCAAGCCCAGCGCTGCGCAGCCTGTTCGAGGGGTGAGACCGCTCATCATCCTGCGGCCCGCGCCCGGCGCCGGCAGGACGGCGGACAAGGCGATGGCCATGGGGCTGGCAGTGCGGCTGTGTCCGCTGTTCGCGGCCGAGGCGCTGGCCTGGACGCCGCCACCCGCCGGGGATTTCGACGCCCTGCTGGTGACGAGTGCGCAGACGGCGCGATCCGGCGGGGCCGTGCTGCAGGCCTATCGCGCCTTGCCGACCTATGCCGTGGGCGCGGCGACGGCTGAGGCGCTGCGGGCGGCGGGATTTGTCGATCCGGTCGCGGGGGATGGCGATGCCAGCGCGATCGCCGCGCGGATCGCGGCCGACGGGCACCGGGCCGTGTTGCATCTGTCGGGCGAGACGGCGGCGCCGATGGACGCGGGGCCGCTGCGGGTGACGCGCATCCCAGTCTATCGGATGATGCCCCTGCCCTGCGATCCGCTGGACCTGCGCGGCGGCGTGCTGCTGGTCCATTCTGCGGCGGCCGGCGCCCGGCTGGCGGAGATTGTTCCGGAGAATCAGCGCACAACCAGCGACGTGGTGGCGATAAGTCCCGCCGCCCTCGCCGCCTGCGGCAGCGGATGGGGCAGCGCGCAGGCCGCCGATGCGCCCAATGATGCGGCGGTACTGGCCCTCGCCCGTCGATTGTGCGAATGAAACCGCGGTCGCAAACGAGAGAGACTTGATGAACGAGCAGGAGAGTGTGGAAATTCAGCAGGAAACGCCGCCGCCCGCGCGCCGACGCACATCCTGGCTGACGCCCGTGCTGCTGCTGTTCGCGTTTCTGATCGGCATCGGCGTCACCATCTGGGCGATGCCGCAGATCGAACGGCGCTGGGGCCAGGATGAGGCGGCGACGCCCGCCCTGCCCGCGCCGCTGCTGGGCAGCAACGCCATCCCGTCAGGCCGTCCGCTGACGGCGGATGCCGCGCAGATGCTCGACGCCCGCGTGATCCAGCTGGAGGAGCGGCTCAACCGCATCACTGTCGAGGCGCAGGCCGCGTCGGGCAATGCCGCGCGCGCCGAAGGGCTGCTGGTCGCCTTTGCCGCCCGCCGCGCGCTCGATACCGGCGCCCCGCTCGGCTATGTCGAGGGGCAGTTGCGGCTGCGCTTCGGCCAGGCCCAGCCCCGCGCCGTCGCCACCATCATCAATGCCGCGCGCGAGCCGGTGACGCTGGCCGACCTGCGCGCCGGGCTGGTCGATGTCGCCGATCGCGTCACGTCGCCACCGGCCGACGCCAGCTGGTGGGACAGTTTCGAGCATGAGGCGCGCGAGTTGATCATCATCCGCAAATCCTCCACCCCCTCGCCCCGGCCGCAAATGGCGATGCAGCGGGCGCTGCGCTATATTGACGCCAGCCGGGTCGGCGCGGCGCTGGCCGAGGTGGAGCGCATGCCCGATCGCGCTGCGGCCGATCGCTGGATGCAATATGCTCGCCGCTATCTGGAGGCGCGCCGGGCGCTCGACCTGATCGAGACAGCGGCGATATTGGAGCCGCGCCAGTTGCGCACGACCGAGGGCGCCAGCGTCGCCCAGACATCCCCCCTCGCCCCCTGAGCTCCATTTCCTGAGACATACCGTTCATCGCTTGCGATGAAACCCATGGACGCACCCTGCGTTTGTCACGAGAATGTCACCTTTTCCGCCCGGTTCAGGACAGAGTCTCTCGTGCCACCCTATGCCGATGCCATTGCCAGCTTCTGGAAGGGCCGCCTTGCCAGCGGTCCGCGCGCGTCCGCGCGCCCGTCGCTGTCGCATCTGCTGGGCAATGCCTCGGTGCCGTTCGACATCAGCCGCACCAGGGCCCAGGCCGAACAACTGAGCCGCGCGATTCGCGGCGACGGGCGACATATATTGCTGGTGCCCGGCCTGATGGCGTCGGAACATCGCATGGAGCCGCTGCGCGCGATCCTCAACGCGGCGGGCTATCAGGCGCATGGCTGGGACATGGGTCGCAATTTCGGACCGCGCGCCGACACGCTGGAGAAGATCGACGCCCGCGTCGATGCGATCCGCCGGACAAGCGGCAAGCCGGTGACTTTGGTCGGCTGGAGCCTGGGCGGCCTTTATGCGCGCGAATATGCCAAGTTCGCGCGATCCAAGGTCGGCGGCGTGGTGACGATGGGCACGCCCTTTTCCGGCGACCCGCGCGCCAACCATGCCTGGCGCCTCTATCAACTGGTGTCGGGCTTCCCGGTCGACACGCCCCCCTTCCCCTGCACCCGCGAGGAAAAGCCGCCGGTGCCGACCGTGGCGCTCTGGTCCCAGCGCGACGGCGTGATCCTGCCCGAATGCGCCCGAGGCCGCGCCGGCGAGCGCGACCGCGCAATCGAGGTCGATTGCACCCATATGGGCTTCGCCGCCGCGCCGGAGGGGATTCTGGCCGTCGGCAAGGCGCTGGAGATGATGGCCGCCTGAGCGGTCAGTAACGGACTGGTTCACCCTCCACCGTCAGCAGGCTGGGATCGGTCAGCCGCACATGGGTTTGATAATAATATTTTTCGGTCGGCCGGCCATCCGCCAGAAAATGAATTTTCACCCGCTTCGCTTCGCCACGGACCGCGATGGTCTTGCCCGTCAGATATTGATCGAGTTCCGCGCCGAAACGCTGTGCCAGTGCATCAGCCATGGCGCCGGGAATGGCGATCGTCAGGTTGCGGGGATCGCGATAATCCTGCTGAGAATTAAGATAGAACCAGCCGCCCTGGCGCCCAGTGGCGCGAACAGGCAGCTCGAACACCCCCTTCACCCCATCGGGGGCGACAGCCGCGGCATTCATCACCGCCTGTTCGGGAAAGATATTAAAGGAAGCAGACGGCGCTGCGGCTCCCATGAGCAGCAGGCCGGACGACAGGACGAGAGCATAACGCATCAGGCTGGCCTCCAGAATGGTCCGGTGCAGCCAGCCTAACCCGATCAACCGGCCACTGCCAGCCTCTTCAACGCCTCGTCCCGGCCGATCAGCGGCAGGAACTGGCCCATGTCGGGGCCGTGGTCGAGGCCGGTGAGGGCGCGGCGCAGGGGTTGGAACAGGGTCTTGCCCTTGCGGCCGGTTTCGTCCTTGAGCGCGCCGGTCAGCGTGCGCCAGATGTCGGCGTCGAAGGGGACGGCGGACAGGATGCGATGGGCGGCGGCGAGGAAATCGCGGTCTTCATCGGCTACCTCCGGCCCGTCGATCGGGCCGGTGACGATCTGCCACCAGTCGGCGGCGCCCGCCACCGTCTCCAGATTGGGGCGGATCGCGGCCCAGGCGGCGGCGTCCATGCCGGCGGGCAGGCGGTCGGCGACCGCCTCATAAGGCAGGGCGTGGACGATCTTCTGGTTGAGGCTGGCCAGTTCGGCTTCGTCGAAGCGGGCGGGGGCGCGGCCGAAATGGGCGAAGTCGAACGTATCGATCAGCGGCGCACGGTCGGCGAAGGGCTCGATCGGCTGCGAACTGCCGAGGCGGGCGAGCAGCGACGCGATCGCGGCCGGCTCCAGCCCGATCTCGCGGAAATGGGCGACGCCGAGCGAGCCGAGACGCTTCGACAGCTTGCCTTCGCTGCCGGTCAGCAGCGCCTCATGCGCGAACTGGGGCAGCGGGGCGCCGAGCGCGGTGAACATCTGGATCTGGGTCGCGGTGTTGGAGACATGATCCTCGCCGCGCAGCACATGGGTGACGCCCATGTCGACATCGTCGATCACCGAGGGGAGCATGTAGAGCCATGAGCCGTCGGCGCGGCGGATCACCGGGTCGGACAGCAATTTGGGGTCGAAGCGCTGCTCGCCACGGATCAGGTCGGTCCAGACGATCGGCTGGTCATGGTCGAGCTTGAAGCGCCAGTGCGGCGTGCGCCCTTCGGCCTCATAGGCAGCGATCTGGTCCGGGGTCAGCGACAGGGCGGCGCGATCATAGACCGGCGGCAGGCCGCGGCCGAGCAGCACCTTGCGGCGCAGTTCCAGTTCCTGTTGGGTTTCATAAGCTGGGTAGACATGGCCCGAGGCCTTGAGCGCCGCGAACCGCGCCTCATAGAGGGCGAAGCGTTCGGACTGTTTTTCCTCGCCGTCCCAGTCGAGGCCGAGCCAACGCAGATCAGCCAGAATCGAGTCCGCATATTCGGGGCGCGAGCGCTCCAGATCGGTGTCATCGAGGCGCAGCAGGAAACGGCCGCCGGACTTGCGCGCCCATAGCCAGTTGTGGAGCGCGGCGCGGATATTGCCGACATGGAGATGGCCGGTCGGCGACGGGGCGAAGCGGGTGATGACGGTCATATCTTTATTTCCAAACCCGTGCGCCCCGAACGAAGGGGCTTCGCCATGCTCAGCCTGCCCTTCGACTTCGCTCAGGGCGAACGGATGTTACTTATACGCTGCGGAAGGCGTTGGTGATCGGGTAGCGACGGTCGCGGCCGAAATTGCGGATGCCCAGCTTCACGCCGGGCGGCGACTGGCGGCGCTTATATTCGGCGATGTAGAGCAGATGCTCGATCCGGGTGACGACCGCCTTGTCGAAGCCGCGCTCGACCAGCTGGGCCACCGACAATTCCTCCTCGACCAGGCCATAGAGGATCGGGTCCAGCACCTCATAGGGCGGCAGGCTGTCCTCATCCTTCTGATTGTCGCGCAGTTCGGCGCTGGGCGGCTTGGTGATGACGCGTTCGGGCATCACCGGGCCGGCCGGACCGAAGCCTTCGCCGAGCGAGGGCATATGCGCGTTGCGCCAGCGGCAGAGGTCGAACACGGTGGTCTTGTACGCGTCCTTCAGCACCGAATAGCCGCCCGCCATGTCGCCATAGATGGTGGCATAGCCGACCGACATCTCGCTCTTGTTGCCGGTGGTCAGCAGCATATGGCCGAACTTGTTGGAGAGCGCCATCAGGGTGAGGCCGCGAATGCGCGACTGGATATTCTCTTCGGTGAGGTCGCGCGCCTTGCCCTCGAACACCGGGGCCAGCATCGTGTCGAAGGCGGAAACCGCCGGTTCGATCGGGATGGTGTCGTAGCGGACGCCGAGCAGGCGGGCGCATTCGACTGCGTCATCTAGGCTTTCCTGGCTGGTGAAGCGCGAGGGCATCATCACGCACCAGACCCGGTCGGCGCCCAGCGCATCGACGGCGACGGCGGCAGACAAGGCGGAATCGATGCCACCCGACAGGCCGAGGACGACGCCGGGGAAGCGGTTGCGGTTCACATAGTCGCGCAGGCCCAGCACCATCGCATTATAGATGTCGGCCGGGCGCGGATCGAGTTCATGACGCTCGCCGGGCAGGCAGACCCATTGGCCGTCCCATTTCTCCCACTGGGTCAGCACCAGCTTTTCCTCCCAGTCGGGGAGTTGCTGGGCGATGGAGAGGTCGCCGTTCATGACGAAGGAGGCGCCGTCGAACACCAGTTCGTCCTGACCGCCGACACGGTTGAGATAGACGAGCGGCAGGCCGGTTTCGCGCACGCGGGTGCCGGCGACGACGTTCAGGCGGCGATCATCCTTGTCTACCTCGAACGGGCTACCATTAGGACTGATGAGGATTTCCGCGCCCTCGGCCCGCAGATGGGCGGTGACGAAGGGGAACCAGATATCCTCGCAGATCGGCACGCCGATCTTCACGCCGCGAAAATCGATCGGCGCGGGCAGCGGGCCGGGCGCGAACAGGCGCTTTTCGTCGAACGTGCCGTAATTGGGCAGTTCTCGCTTCTGGCGGATCGCGGTGACGGCGCCATTCTCGATCAGGGCGACGACATTGAACAGCACGCCCTGCGAGGCGACGACGGTGCCGACCAGCATCGCCGGGCCGCCATCGGCGCTTTCCTGCGCCAGCCGGTCGAGATGATAATTGGCCTGGTCGAGCAGCGCGGGCTTGAGCACCAGATCCTCGGGCGGATAGCCGATCAGCTGCAGTTCGGGATAGACGATCAGGTCCGCGCCCTTGGCGCGTGCGCGCCATTCCAGCATGGCGTCGGCATTGGCCCGCGGGTCGCCCATCGTCTGGGTCATCTGGGCGAGCGCGATCACGAGTTTGTCGGTCATGCCTTGGCCCCTAGAGCATTTTCGCATGCTGCGAAAACGCTCTATTCCCCGATGCCGCATTTTCGAACCGAATGCCCGCTTCGCGGTCATCCTGAAAATGCTCCGGCCATTTTGTCGCAGGGCGCAAAAGCGCCTTTCCACATGGGACATGCGCCGCTAAAGGGGCCGCGTTTCGCGCATCGTCATCAATTCGTCACGCCAATTAGCCTGGGGATTTTCGCCATGAAACTCATGACCGGCAATTCGAACAAGCCGCTCGCGGCCGCCATCGCCGACTATATCGAAATCCCCCTGACCGAGGCCAGCGTCCGTCGCTTTGCCGACGAAGAAGTTTTCGTGGAAATTCATGAGAATGTCCGCGGCGAAGACGTATTCGTGATCCAGTCGACGGCCTATCCGACCAACGACAATCTGATGGAATTGCTGATCATGATCGATGCGCTCAAGCGCGCGTCGGCCAAGCGAATCACTGCCGTCGTCCCCTATTTCGGCTATGCCCGCCAGGACCGTAAGCCCGGCCCGCGTACGCCGATCAGCGCCAAGCTGGTCGCCAACCTGATCACCACCGCGGGCGCCGACCGCGTCCTCTCGGTCGATCTCCATGCCGGCCAGATCCAGGGCTTCTTCGACATCCCGACCGACAATCTGTTCGGCGCCCCGGTGATGTCGGCCGATATCCAGGCGCGCTTCGGCGACAAGAATATCATGGTCGTGTCGCCCGACGTCGGCGGCGTGGTGCGCGCCCGTGCGCTCGCCAAGCGCCTCGACAACGCCCCGCTCGCCATCGTCGACAAGCGCCGCGAGCGCGCCGGCGAGTCGGAAGTGATGAACATCATCGGCGACGTGAAGGGCCGTTTCTGCATCCTGATCGACGATATCGTCGATTCGGCCGGCACGCTGTGCAACGCCGCCGCCGCGCTGAAGGCGCAGGGCGCCGAGGAAGTCGTCGCCTATGTCAGCCATGGCGTGCTGTCGGGCGGTGCGGTCGCCCGCGTCGAGGCGTCGGAACTGCTGGAACTGGTCATCACCGACTCGATCCAGGGCACCGACGCGGTGAACGATGCCAAGCGCATCCGCCACCTGCCGATCGCCCCGCTGCTGGGTGAAGCGATCAAGCGCATCGCGGACGAAAGCTCCGTTTCCAGCCTGTTCGACTAAGACGCGCATGCGCATCCTGCTGGTTGGGGCCTATGGCTTCATCGGCAGCGGGATTGCGCGCGCGCTGATCGCGGCGGGGCATAAGGTCATCGGCATGGGCCGGTCCGAACGGACCGCCCGCCGCCTCTTCCCCGCCCTGTCCTGGCATTTCGCCGACCTCAACCACATGACCCAGCCGGCCGACTGGGCCACGGCGCTGCACGGCGTCGACGCCGTGGTCAATGCCAGCGGCGCGTTGCAGAGCGGCGGCGGCGAACGGCTGGAGGCGATCCAGGGCGCCAGCATCGCCGCGCTGATCGACGCCTGCGCCGCGCAGGGCATTGCCCGCTTCATCCAAATTTCCGCGCCCGGCGCCACGGCAAAGGACGCCAGCCCCTTCCTGTCGACCAAGGCGGTGGCCGACGATCATCTGCGCGCGTCCGCGCTGCACTGGGCGATCCTGCGCCCCGGTCTGGTGATCGGCCGCAATGCCTATGGCGGCACGTTGCTGATCCGGGCGCTGGCGGCGATGCCGCTGCGGCTGTTCAGCGTCCATGGCGACAGCCGCATCCAGAGCGTCGCGCTGGACGATGTGGCGCAGGCGGTGGTCTGCTGCCTGGCGCCCGACGCGCCGCGCGCAATCGACATCGACCTGGTCGAGCGTGAGGCATCGACGCTGGACGCCATTATCGTCGCCCATCGCCGCTGGCTGGGGATTGCGCCCGTTCCGGTTATCGCCCTGCCCGGCCGGATCGCCACGCCGGTCAGCGCGGTCGCCGACCTGCTTGGCCATCTGGGCTGGCGATCGCCGCTGCGCAGCACCGCCATGGCCATGATCGCGCGCGACGTGACCGGCGCGCCGGAAGGCGGCGAGGCGCTGCTGGGCCGGCCGCTGCTGACGCTGGACCAGATATTGGCGCGCCACCCATCGGGGCTGCAGGATCGCTCGCAGGCGCGGCTGATGCTGCTGATGCCGTGCCTAGTGGCGGCGCTGTCGCTGCTGTTCCTGCTGTCGGGGCTGGTCGGCCTCGCCCGGCTGGACACGGTGGCCGGCGAATTGCAGGGGACGCCGGTCGCAGGAGTCGCCATGGCGCTGAGTATCGCCGGCAGCGTCGCCGACCTACTGCTGGGCGCGGCAATCCTGGTGCGGCGTTGGGCGCAGCGCGCGGTGCTGGGCATGGCTGGACTGACTGCCGCCTATCTGGTCATGGACAGCTGGGTGCGGCCGGACATGTGGGTCGATCCGCTGGCGCCGCTGGCCAAGGCACTGGTGGTGATGATCGCCGCGCTGATCACCCATATACTGCTGGAGGAACGATGAGCGATGTCCTGATCCTGGCGCTGCGCTGGGCCCATGTGCTGGGCGCCTGCGTACTGATCGGCACCGGGGCGGGCATCGCCTTCTTCATGCTGATGGCACACCGCACCGGCGACGCGCGGGTGATCGCGGCGGTCGCACGGATCGTGGTGATCGCCGACATGCTCTTCACCGCCAGCGCAGTGGTGGTGCAGCCGATTACCGGGCTGGCGCTGGCCCACGGGCTCGGCTGGCCGCTCGACACGCCCTGGCTGCTGCTGTCGGTTGCGCTCTATCTGCTGATCGGCGCCTTCTGGCTGCCGGTGCTGTGGATGCAGGCGCGGATGCGCGACCTGGCGGCAGCCGCCGTCGCCGGCGGTGATTCGCTACCATCCGCCTATCATCGACTTTTCCGCTGGTGGTTCGCCTTCGGCTTTCCCGCCTTTGGCGCGATTCTGGCGATCGTCTGGCTGATGCTGGCGCGCCCGGCGCTTTAATGCGTCGGGAACAGGATGATCGGCAGGGCGAAGACCAGCGCCAGGCCGGAAACGATGCGCTGGCCGCGCGAGACGCCCAGCGGCAGTTCGCGCCATACCATCGGGCAGGCGAGCAGGGCGAAGACGACGAGGATGTTGGAGATCGCCACCGATCCGCCGATCGGCATGTCCTGCCGCAGCGCGAGGCCTGCGAACAGGCAGATGAAGCTCAAGATCCAGCCAAGCAGCGCCATGATGGCCCCCTTTCTTCCGGGAGGCTAGAACGGCACGGTTTCCAAAAGCTTAATCACCGTCTTCGGGGATCGGCTCCCAGGGGTCATAGCTGCCGAAGCTCCACACATTCCCCTCGGGATCGAGCGCGGTATAGCCGCGCCCCGGATAGCCCGGATTGTCATGCGGTTCGTCCACCACCACTGCGCCTTCGTTGCGGGCATGAAGGCAATGGGCATCGACATCGGGCACGACCATATAGACGCAGGCGGTGATACCGCCGAGGTCGCGCACCGTCGACCAAGTATAGAGCGATTCGCCCTCCATATCCTTGACGCTACCCAGCATCACCATGCCCTCACCCAGGACAAGCTGGGCATGATGGATGATGCTGTTGTCGAGATCGTCGGGATAGACGGCGTGCCGCTCGAAGCCGAAGGCGGCGCACAGGAAATCGATGGCGGCGGGCGCATCGGCATAGCGCAGGCACGGGATGACGGGTGAACCGGGCATCTTTCCTCTCCCCTTCGGTGAATCAGGCCTTCGGTGAATCAGGATGGCGCAGTCTGGACCTTGATCGCGTCAGGCTGAACCGGACCGACGCGTGAATCAAGGTCCAGAATCAAGGAATAGAGCCCGATTCACGCCATCGGTGCAAGCGCGATGCGCTTTCCCCTCAGACGATCGGGCTCTAGCCTAGCGCGCGCCGACCGGCTAGGCGAAGGGGCATGACGACCCGCGATGACCTGGCCCTTGCCAACCGCCTTGCCGACGCCGCCGGCGCCGCCATCCGCCCCTTTTTCCGCGCGCGCTACGATCTGGAGATCAAGGCCGACAAGTCGCCGGTGACGGAGGCTGACCGCGCAGCCGAGGCCGCGATCCGCGCGATCCTGGAAAAGGAACGGCCGAACGACGGCATCATCGGCGAGGAATATGGTTCGGTTCGCACCGATGCCGAACGGGTGTGGATTCTCGATCCGATCGATGGCACGCGCAGCTTCATCGCCGGGCGGCCGATCTTCGGCACGCTGATCGCGCTGACGCAAGGCAGCTGGCCGACGATCGGCATCATCGACCAGCCGATCGCGCAGGAACGCTGGGCCGGGATGAGCGGCCAGCCCACCACCTTCAACGGCAAGCCGGTGCGCACCCGCGCCTGCAAGGCGCTGGAGGGAGCAGGGATAGCCACCACCAGCCCGCATCTGTTCGCCGAAGGCGATGTGCCCCATTATATGGCGCTGGTCGGCGCGGTGTCGGGCGGATCGCCGCGCCAGGGGCCGGTCTATGGCGGCGACTGCTATAATTACGGTCTGCTGGCGTCGGGCTTCCTCGACATCGTCATCGAATCCGGGCTGCAAAGCTATGACTTCGCCGCTTTGGTGCCGGTGGTCGAGGGCGCGGGCGGCCTGATGTGCGACTGGAATGGCGAACCGCTGACAGCGGACAGCGAAGGCCATGTGCTGGCGCTGGGCGATCCGGCGCGGCTGGAGGATGTGCTGGAGGCGATCCACGGCGCGGGCGATGGGCATGACCATGGGCATCATCACGATCATTGAGGGGGCTGCAAGCGACCAAGAGCGATCGTTCCTCCCCGGCACGTGGAGGTGAGGGGCAAGTGCCTATTAGTGCTGCGCTATCCGGCCTGTGCCCCTCCACCACTCGCTACGCGAGCGGTCCCCCTCCCCGTGCCGGGGAGGAATGTCTTGTTCACACCCTAATCCCCCGCCACAGCATCCCTGACAGCGGCGTCGTAAAGATCGCGATTGTCTTCGTCGAAGCAGACGAAGAGGATTTGGTCGAAGGCGTCGGGATCGCGGCGTAGCGCTTCCGCCACGGCGCGGGCGGCGACCTTGGCGGCCTGCGCCCTGGGATAGCCATAGGCGCCGGTCGAGATCGCCGGGAAGGCGACCGCGCGCAGGCCATGGTGGCGGGCGAGCGACAGGCTGTGGCTGTAGCAACTGGCGAGCAGGTCGCGCTCGCCCTGATTGCCGCCCTGCCAGACCGGACCGACCGTGTGGATGACATAGCGGGCCGGCAGCCGATAGCCGCGCGTGATCCGCGCCTCCCCGGTCGGGCAGCAGCCGATGCCCCTACATTCCTCCAGCAGCTCCGGCCCGGCGGCGCGGTGGATCGCGCCATCCACGCCGCCGCCGCCGAGCAGGCTGTTATTGGCGGCGTTGACGATCGCGTCGACCGCGCAACGGGTGATGTCGCCCGTCACCACGTCCCAGCGCGTCGTCCCCACCATCATCGCGTCACTCCCTGATCGGCCCGCCGATCGACCAGACATGGCCGAAGGGGTCGGTGAGCTGGCCGTAGCGCGCGCCCCAGAACTGGTTGTCGATCGGGAAGCGGATCGCCGCGCCGGCGGCCAGCGCGCGGTCCCACCAGCGATCGGCATCGTCCACTTCCAGATGCAGCGTGACCGCCGCCGGCTTTTCCGCCGGGGCGCCGCCGCACATTTCAGGGAAATGATCGTTCAGCATCAGCCCGCCATCATTGACCGTCAGATGGGCGTGCATGATGCGTGTGCCATCCTCTTCCAGATGGCGGCTCTGTTCGGTCGCGCCGAACGCAGCCGCGTAGAAGGCGATGGCGTCGGCGGCCTTGCCGTCGGCGATGGTCAGATGGGGCGTGACCCCCGGCAGGACAAACGGCGTGTCGCTCATGATCCTCTCCTTCGGTCCGACCCCTGATCGAGTCGGCAGGGCCGCAGGATAGGCCCGACGCATGACCTTCAGAAGATGCCGAGGAACTTCTTGTCCTGCGCCTTCTTCTCGGCCTTGCTGCCCTTGCCGGCCTCATCCTTCGCGGTGGTGCCGCGGCCGACATCGTCGCGCGGCTTGCCGCCACGGGTGCGCTGGGCTGCGGCATCGGCGCCGGCCAGCACCGGGCCGCAGGCCGCCGCCTTGGCGTCACCCACATCGACAAAGGCGAGCGTCGCGGCGATCGGCGTGGCGACGATGCCCAGCGCCGCCGCTGCGCCGCCGCGCGCGATCAGGTCCGGGCTGATGACGTTGATCGACGGCCGGGCGAAATAGCCGCCAATGCCGACCGGCGACTGGCCGGAAAAGAGGCTGATCTTCTTGCCGTCGGCGCGGAAGGCGAGGTCGAGGCTTTCATTCCTGAACGAGAAGCCGCCCCGGCCGATCATCACATTCTTGCGCGTGTCGATCAGGATCGGGTCGGCCGCCGCCACGCCGTCGCGCACGGTGAAGGCGATCAGGCCGCAATTGATCTGCACAGGGTCCTTGAGCTTCTGCTCGAACATCTTGGTGATGAAGGTGCCGACATCGATTTCCGACAGCTGGACGTTGCGCGCCCACATGCTGCCCGCCGGCAGGATGACGGCGATGCGGCCATTGGCGGTGGCAAGCGAGTTATGGACGGTATCGCCCAAGCCCGTCATCTGCATCCGCCCCTTGACCATGCCGGTCGTGCCCGATTGCTCGACGCCCCATCGGGCGAGCAGCATACCCATCGGCGTGGGCGCCAGGCGGACGTCATAGCTCGTGCGCACCGGCTGGTTGCGGGCATTGATCTCGATATCCGACGCGACATGGCCGCCCGCCATGTCGAAGGTCAAAGGCGAGAGCGTCAGCAGGCTATGGTCGAGCTTCACCGTCATAGCGGCATTGGCGATCGGCACATTGGGCGCGCGGATGGTCTTCACGCTGTAGCGGACATTGGCGTCGAAATTGCGGATCGCCTCGATCCGCAGCGGTGCGTCGGGCAGCAGGCGCGGGGTGCCCTGCACGGTCGTGATCGCACCCGCCCCGCCCTGCGCATCCAGCCGTTCCGGATCATAGCCGATGAAGGGGCCGACATCGATGATGTCGAGCCGCTGCGTCGCCAGATCGGCGTCGAGCAGCAGCCGGTTGTTCGGCAGCGACACGGTGAAACGCCCGGCCAGGTCGGAAGCGCCGAACCGGCCCTTCAAATGGGTGAAGCGCCACTCCTCGCCCGCCTTGGTCAGGGCCGCGGTGAAGCGATAATGGCGGGTGCCGGGAATTGCCACGCCCAGGAAATCGAACAAATGGCTGAGATTGGGGCCCTGCGCCACGACGCGCAGGTCGCTGCCCTCCAACTCGGTCGCGCCGGGCAGCGTGCCGGTTATCTCCAGCACGGTCGCGCCCGCCTGTGCCCGCAGCGCCAGGCTGTTCTTGCCGCCGGTGACGGTGGCGTTGGGCGACAGCAGTCCGCCCTTCAGGGTAAAGGGCTTGCCGCGCATCGTGCCCGTGCCCGACAGGCGAACATCGCTGGCAAAGCGGGTGTCCTGCGCCTTCACCGTCTCGAAGCCGATATCGGTCGACAGCATCAGCACCGGATCGCGATAGCGCATGGTCGTGCCGGCGAGCAGCGCGCGGCGGACGAGCGGCAGGGTCATCGGCTCGCCCTTGCGATCGGGGTCGCCCAGCGTCCATGTATTATGCTGCCGGTCGCGCGACCATTCGAGGTCGGCGGCGGCCCCCCGCAGTTCCAGCCAGGGGATGCGATATCTGCTGCCGAAGATCAGGCTCAAGGGCGCGATCCGTGCGTCGATCAGGTCGGCGCGCAGCAGGTCGGGCCGGCTGGCCCAGGGCAGGTTGGCGACGCGCATCCCCTCCGCCCGGAACTTGATCGCGATCGGCGCGAAATAGAGCTGGAAGTCGCCGCCGACCTCTACCTGCCGCGCCAGCCGGGCGGACAGGATGCGCTCGAACGGCCCTTTCAGGAACCGCCCCTTGGTGACGAAGAGGATCAGCCACAGGGCAAGGATGATGCCGACGATCCACAACAGGATGCGGGCCGGCAGCGGCAGGCGCCGCCAGCGGTCGTGCGCGCGGCGCAGATGCACAGCCGCGCCGCCCGTCAGGGCGGGCTTGGACGCGCGGGGCGGCACAGGTTCGACATCGGCCATGGCGGGGTCAACGCGGGCATGCCGCCTTTGGGTCCGAATCGCTTGCTTTTGCGGGCGCGGCCGACTATGGGCCGCCCTTCGCGATATTCAGTGAGACCGCCCGGCTAACTAGGGCTGCCGTGGCTGTCTGTAATCGTCGCGCCAAACAAGGAGACGAAAATGCCCAAGCTCAAGACCAAGAGCGGTGTGAAGAAGCGGTTCAAGTTCACCGCTTCCGGCAAGGTCAAGCACGGCGTCGCTGGCAAGCGTCACCGCCTGATCTCGCACAACGCCAAGTATATTCGCCAGAACCGTGGCACTTCCGTGCTGTCCGATGCCGACGTGGCTCACGTCCGCCTCTGGGCACCCTACGGCCTGAAGTAAGGAGTAGAGGACAATGGCACGCGTAAAACGTGGTGTAACCACCAAGGCGAAGCATAAGAGGATTTTGGTTCAGGCGAAGGGCTATTATGGCCGTCGCAAGAACACGATCCGCGTCGCTCGCCAGGCTGTCGAAAAGGCCGGCCAGTACGCTTATCGCGACCGCAAGGTCAAGAAGCGCACCTTCCGTGGCCTGTGGATCCAGCGCATCAACGCGGGTGTCCGCGCTGAAGGCCTGACCTATTCGCAGTTCATGCACGGCCTGAAGCTGGCCGGCGTCGAGCTGGACCGCAAGGTCCTGGCCGACATCGCGATGCACGAAGGCGAGGCGTTCAGCGCCATCATCGCCCAGGCCAAGGCTGCGCTGCCCGCAGCCTGACGCTGATCGATCGTAAAGATCGTAAAAGGGGCGCCGGGGCAGATGCCTTCGGCGCCCTTTTTGTTTTTCCTCGACCTCCGTTCGTTTCGAGCGTGTCGAGAAATGCCCGCACTGCGCTTGCCGCTTCTCGACTTCGCTCGAAGCGAACGGTGAAGGGAGCGCCTTGGAGAAGTGATCCCATGTCGCTGCATCTCTGGTGGTTGTACGTTACGGCGGTCTTCCTGATCTCGGCCACGCCGGGGCCAAACATGCTGCATGTGATGACGCAGAGCATCGCCCATGGGCCGCGCAAGGCGCTGGTGACGATGGCGGGCCTGATGAGCGCCGTGCTGCTGTGCCTGATAGCCTCCGCGCTGGGCCTTGGCGCCCTCCTCAAGGCGTCGCCGCGCCTGTTCGACATATTGCGCTATGCCGGCGTCGCCTATCTCATCTGGCTGGGAATCAAGGCCTGGCGCGCGCCGGTCGGCACTGCCGACGGCGGCGATGCCGGCCCGGTCCGCTCGGCCCGCGCGCTGTATGCGACCGGCCTGCTGACGGGCCTGTCCAACCCCAAGCTCATCATCTTCGCCGCAGCGCTCTTCCCCCAATTCATCGACCTGGCCCGCCCCTTCTGGCTTCAGCTCGCGATCCTGATCGTCAGTTTCGTGGTGATCGAGAGCTTCTGGTATTCGGTCTATGCGCTGGGCGGCCTGCGCCTTGCCCGCTGGCTGGCGCCCGCCAACCGGCAGAAGCTGTTCAACCGCGGCACCGGCCTGATGTTCATCGGCTTTGGCGGCGCGCTGCTGGGCGCGCGCGCCTAACCCTATCTCCGTCATTCCCGCGAAAGCGGGAATCCATTTCCGGACAAGGCCAATGCAGCGAGACTTCGATCCGACAGTCTACATATTGGCCAGCCATAAAAATGGCACGCTCTACATCGGCGTCACATCAAACCTCGTGCAACGCCTGTATCAGCACCGTTCTGGCTTGATCGAAGGCTTCACCAGCGACTACGGGGTCAAGCGACTGGTCTGGTTCGAATGCGGCGCATCCATGGAGGAAGCAATCCGGCGCGAGAAGCAGATCAAGAAGTGGAACAGGCAATGGAAGATCGACCTGATCGAACGGAGCAATCCCGATTGGCGCGATCTGGCTATCGATTTGGGCTTTGAGCCATTGGACAGTCGGCGCATCGATTGAGCGTCAGGATGATTGGTTAGCGCGGGAGATGGATTCCCGCCTTCGCGGGAATGACGAATGATATGACCGAAATTAGCGCATTGAAAGCCGGCCTGATCGCCGACATCGAGGCTGCCGACACGCTGGACGCGCTGGAAGGGCTGCGCGTGGGCGCGCTGGGCAAGAATGGGGTCGTCACCGGCCTGCTCAAGACGCTGGGCGGCATGTCGCCCGAGGAGCGTCTGGAGAAGGGCCCGCCGATCCAGGATCTGCGCGAAAGCGTGACCGCCGCGATTGCCGACCGCAAGGCCGCGCTGGAGCAGGCCGCGCTCGACGCCCGCCTCGCCTCGGAAAAGGTCGACATGACCCTGCCGGCCGATCTGGGTCCGCAGGGCAGCGTTCACGCCGTGTCCCAGGTGATGGACGAGCTGGCTGAAATCTTCGCTGACCTAGGCTTCTCGGTCGCCACCGGTCCGGAGATCGAGGACGACTGGCATAATTTCACCGCGCTCAACATTCCCGAGACGCACCCGGCGCGCGCGATGCACGACACCTTCTACTTCCCCGACGAGGAAGGGCAGAAGAAGATGCTGCTGCGCACCCACACTTCGCCGGTGCAGATCCGCACCATGATGACGCAGGAACCGCCGATCCGCATCATCGCGCCCGGCCGCGTCTATCGCAGCGACTCCGACGCGACCCACACGCCGATGTTCCACCAGATCGAGGGTCTGGTGATCGACAAGGGCATAACCTTGGGTCACCTCAAATGGACGCTGGAAACCTTCCTCAAGGCATTCTTCGAGCGCGAGGACATCGTCCTGCGCCTGCGCCCGAGCTATTTCCCCTTCACCGAACCGTCGGTGGAAGTCGATGTCGGCTACACGCTGACCAATGGCCAGCGCGTCATCGGCGGCGACGGCGATGCGTCCGGTGGCGGCTGGCTGGAAGTGCTGGGCAGCGGCATGGTCAACCGCCGCGTGATCGAGGCCTGCGGGCTTGATCCCGACGAATGGCAGGGCTTTGCCTTCGGCACCGGCGTCGATCGTCTCGCCATGCTGAAATATGGCATGAACGACCTGCGCGCCTTCTTCGACGGCGATCTGCGCTGGCTGAAACATTATGGATTCTCGGCACTCGACGTGCCCACGCTGTCGGGAGGAGTCGGCGCATGAAGTTCACCCTGAGCTGGCTCAAGACGCACCTCAAGACCGACGCGGACCTGGCCACCATCCTCAAGACGCTGAACGCCATCGGGCTGGAAGTCGAGGATGTGGAAAACCCGGCGGAGAAGCTGGGCGCCTTCAAGATCGCCAAGATCCTGACCGCCGAACGTCACCCGCAGGCCGACAAGCTGCAGGTGCTGAGCGTCGACCATGGCGACGGCAATCCGTTGCAGGTCGTGTGCGGCGCGCCCAATGCCCGCGCCGGCCTGATCGGCGTGTTCGGGGTCGAGGGCGCGGTGGTGCCGGTCAACGGCATGGTGCTCAAGAAGACCGCCATTCGCGGCGTCGAATCCAACGGCATGATGTGCTCCACCCGCGAACTGGAGCTGGGCGACGATCATGACGGCATCATCGAACTGGCCGCCGACGCGCCGGTGGGTGAAGTCTATGCGAACTGGGCCGGCCTCAACGACCCGGTCATCGACGTGTCGATCACGCCGAACCGTCAGGACTGCATGGGCGTGCGCGGCATCGCCCGCGATCTGGCGGCGGCGGGCCTGGGTACGCTGAACGCCATCATCGTGCCGGAGATTGCCGGCGTGGGTCCGGGACCGGACGTGCGCACCGACGATGTCGACGGCTGCCCCGCCTTCTTCGCCCGCTCGGTCAAGGGCGTGACCAACGGCGCCTCGCCCGAATGGATGGCGCGTCGGCTCAAGGCGATCGGCCAGAAGCCGATCAGCGCGCTGGTGGACATCACCAACTACATCATGATCGACCTCGGCCGGCCGCTGCATGTCTATGACATGGCGACGCTCAAGGGCGGTCTGGTTGCGCGCAAGGGCAAGGCCGGCGAGGAAGTGCTGGCCCTGAACGGCAAGACCTATGCCATCGACGAGACGATGACCGTCATCGCCGACGACGAAGCCGTGCATGACATTGGCGGCATCATGGGCGGCGAACATTCGGGCGCGCAGGACGGCACCACGGACGTGCTGATCGAATGCGCCTATTTCACGCCCGAGCGGATCGCGGTGACTGGCCAGAAGCTGGCGCTGACCTCAGATGCGCGCGGCCGGTTCGAGCGCGGCGTCGACCCCGCCTTCCTGGACGATGGCCTGTCGATCGCCACCAGCCTGGTCATGACCCTGTGCGGCGGCACCGCATCGGAAGCGACTCGCGCCGGCACCCCGCCCGCGACGCCCAGGACGGTCGCCTATGCGCCTGACCAGTGCCTGGCGCTGGCCGGCGTCGATGTGCCGCATGACGTGCAGAAGCGCATTCTGGAAAGCCTGGGCTTCGGCGTCAGCGGCGACGCCGGCGGCATCGAATATCAGGATGGCGTGCCGGTGAGCGTGCCGGGCCACTGGACGATCAGCGTGCCGACCTGGCGCCGCGACGTCGATGGCTGGCCTGACATTGTCGAGGAAGTGGTGCGTATCGTCGGTCTGGACCATGTGCCGTCCACCCCGCTGCCGCGCGTGCCAGGCGTCGCCCGCCCGACCGCCACGGCCGAGCAGCTGGTCGAGCGCCGCGTGCGCCGCACCGCCGCCGCCCGCGGCCTCGCTGAAGCGATCAACTGGTCCTTCATTTCCGAGAAGGAAGCCGCGAGCGTTGGCGGTGGCGACTGGACGCTGGCCAATCCGATCTCCGAAGACCTGAAGGTCATGCGGCCCTCGCTGTTGCCCGGCCTGCTGTCGGCGACCAAGCGCAATGTCGATCGCAGCGCGACGTCGATCCGGCTGTTCGAACTCGGCCGGCGCTATTTCAAGCAGGGCGAGCGCGCCACGGTCGGCTTCGTGCTGGCTGGCGAGAAGACCGCGCGCAGCTGGCAGAGCGGCAAGGCCCAGCCCTTCGACGCGTTCGACGCCAAGGGTGAAGTGATCGCGCTGCTGGCGGCCGCCGGTGCGCCGGTCGGCAACCTGCAGAGCATGGGCGAGGCATCGGCAGCCTATCATCCCGGCCAGTCGGGCACGCTGCGCCTCGGCCCCAAGGTGGTGCTGGCTGAATATGGCGTGCTGCACCCGAGCCTCGCCAAGCAGTTCGGCCTGTCCGGCACGGTGGTCGCAGGCGAGATCTTCCTCGATGCGATCCCGGCCAAGCGCAAGAGTGGCTTCATGCGCGCGCCTTACGCCCCGCCGGCCCTGCAGGCGGTGAAGCGCGACTTCGCTTTCCTGGTGCCCGAAGCGGTCGAGGCCGATGCGCTGGTGCGCGCGGTCAAGGGCGCGGACAAGAAGGCGATCGTCGACGCGCGCCTGTTCGACGTCTTCACCGGCCCCGGCGTGGATGAAGGCCACAAGTCGCTGGCGGTGGAGATCACGCTGCAGCCGGGCGAAAAGAGCTTCGCCCAGGAAGAGCTGGACGCGATCAGCGCGGCGGTGGTCAAGGCCGCCCAGAAGCTGGGCGCGAGCCTGCGCGGCTAAGACAGGAAAGGCCGGCGATGGACGGGAAGGCTGAACGACTTCAGGCCCGCCTCGCCGGCCTCTTCTACATCGGCACCATTGGCTGCGGCATGTTTGCCGAGGCGGTGGTGCGCGCGGCCCTGATCGTGCCGGGCAACGGGCGCGAGACGATGCGCAACATCGCGGACTATCCCTGGCTCTACCGGGCCGGCGGGGCGAGCGATGTCGCCATGCTCTGTTGCTATCTGGCGGTCACCGCCCTGCTCTATGGCCTGTTCGCGCCGACCGGGCGGGTGTTGGCGCGCATAGCCGCCCTGTTCAGCCTGACCGGCATTGCCGTGCTGGCGGGCAACAGCCTGCTCCATCTGCTGCCGCTCGCGCTGATCGATGGTGCGCCGCATCCCGGCATTCCGATGACGGAGGTGCAGTCGCTGGTGCGGATCAGCCTCAGCCTCCACAATGATCTCTACGGCATCAGCCTCATCTTCTTCGGCATTTATTGCCTGCTGATAGGCTGGCTGGCGATCCGATCGCGACGATTGCCGGTGGTGGTCGGTGCGCTGCTGATGGCGGGCGGCGCGGTCCATCTGATCGCGCGCAGCCTGGCGCTGCTGTCGCCAGCGATCGGCGAGGCGATCCCCGGCCAGCTCGATTTCGTGCCTTTGCTGGGCGAAGGCGCCTTCGCCATCTGGCTGCTGCTGTTCGGGGCGCCGCGCCCGGCGGCGCCGGAGGTCAGCCCGTAATCTTGCAGCCCTTGGCCGATGCCATGCCGCGTAGATAGCCGCGCCGGGCGAGACCGGCGGCAATCGCGGCGCGCAGTCGACGTTCCGCCGGGGCTGCGCCGCTGATTTCCCGCACCACGCCGCGGAAGGGGATCAGCGAATTCACCAGCGACTTGCCCACACCCTCGGCGATCTTGCTGGTACGATCCTCATTGGCTTCGCGGCCGATGGTGAAATCGGGACCAAGCACCTTGTTGAGCGCCGCCATGTCGCCATTCAGCGCCTTGCAGGTCTTGCCCGATGGCGCGGCATAGGGATTTTCCTCGGCCGCGACGAGGATCGGCGGCACCTGCGTCTTTTCGATGCCGACATCGCGAGCCGGCTGGGACGCGATTTCGCCCGCCTTGTCGAGCGTGTCGTCCCTCTTCTTGCCCTGTTCCTGGGCGAGCGCCGACGTGCCGAGCAGCAACAGAATCGTGGCGGTCGATACGGCAATTTTCATCATTGGTCCTCCCGCTGGCTCAACCCGCCAGCCCCCATGTCGGTTCCGCAACGTAACGATTGCGCGGCGGGCGAGACAGTCGGGATTTGCCGCATCGGACCTTGGAATAGAGCCTGTTTCACGTCATCTGTGGAAGCCCAAGGCGCTTCCACAGATGACGATCCGGCTCTATGTCGCTGGGCAAACAGGAGTGTTTCGCCATGAACGACCGCATCGCCATCGCCTCCGACAATCTGTCCGCCAGCATATCGCCGCTGGGCGCCGAACTCTGGTCGCTGACCGATGCGCAGGGGCGCGAGCTGATGACCGATGCCGACCCGCAATGGTGGACCGGCCATGCGCCCCTGCTCTTCCCCTTCGTCGGCCGGTCGCGCGGCGACGTCTATCGGCTGAACGATGTCGACTATCCGATCGGCCAGCATGGCTTTGCCCGGACCAGCCCCTTCACCCTGGTCCATCGCAACGAGGAAGCCGCCCTGTTCCGGCTGGAGGCGGACCGGGATACGCGCACCGTCTATCCGTTCGATTTCCGGCTCGACATGGGGTTCGTGCTGGAGGGACCGAGCCTGCGCATGACCGCCACCGTCATGAACCGGGGCGAGACGGCGATGCCCTTCTGCTTTGGCTATCACCCCGCCTTCGCCTGGCCTTTGCCCTATGGCGGCAGCGTCGAGGAGCACCGCATCCGCTTCGAGCAGGCCGAACCCGCGCCGATCCGCAAGGTCGGCAGCGAGCCGGGGCTGATCGCGCTGGAGAGCGTGCCCTCCCCGGTCGAGGGGAAGGAACTGGCGCCGACCCATGATATGTTCGCGGGCGATGCCCTCATCTGGGACGATCTCAACAGTCGATCGCTGAGCTGGGGCGTGCCCGGCAAGCCGCACCTGAAGATCGATTTCCCCGACACGCCCTGGCTCGGCCTGTGGCAGAAGCCGGGCGCCCATTATCTGTGCGTCGAACCCTGGGCCGGCATGGCCGACCCGGTCGGGTTCACCGGCGATGTCTGGGACAAGCAGGGTGTCATGACCCTGCTGCCGGGCGATAGCCGATCCTTCCGCATGGACGTAACGCTGGTCGACGTGTAACGGGCTTTCCCAAGTTCCGTTCAGGCTGAGCGAAGTCGAAGCCCTCCACTGAGCGCAGCGAAGTGCCTCGCCTCCGCTCGGCAAGGCCCTTCGACTTCGCTCAGGGCGAACGGGTTATTTAACTCGGACCCCAGAAAACAGCATCATGAGCATCCCATCCCGCCGCACCTTCGCGATCATTTCCCACCCGGACGCCGGTAAGACCACGCTGACCGAAAAGCTGCTGCTGGAAGGCGGCGCGATCCATCTGGCCGGCGAGGTCAAGGCGCGTGGCGCGAACCGGCGCGCGCGATCGGACTGGATGAAGATCGAGCAGCAGCGCGGCATCTCCGTCACCTCCTCGGTCATGACGTTCGAGCGGACGCGCGATGGCGAGACCATCACCTTCAACCTGCTCGACACGCCGGGCCACGAGGATTTCAGCGAGGATACCTATCGCACCCTGACCGCCGTGGACTCGGCGGTGATGGTGATCGACGCGGCCAAGGGCATCGAGCCGCAGACGCGCAAGCTGTTCGAGGTCTGCCGCCTGCGCAACGTGCCGATCATCACCTTCGTCAACAAGGTCGACCGCGAGGGACGCGAGCTGTTCGGCCTGCTCGACGAGGTGGCGGACCAGTTGCAGCTCGACGTCTGCCCGATGAGCTGGCCGGTCGGCATGGGCGGCGAGTTCGAGGGCATTTACGACTTCGCCACCAATCGGCTGATGCAGCCGGTCGGCCCATCCAAGGAATTTGACGGCACCCGCCACCAATTCAGCGGCCTGGATGATCCCAAGCTCGCCGACTTTCTGTCCGAGCGGGGCCTGGAAAAGCTGCGCGAGGAAGCCGAGCTGGCCCAGGGCGGTTATGCCGAGTTCGACCTGGAACGCTATCGCCATGGCGACCTGACCCCGGTCTATTTCGGGTCGGCGCTCAAGCTGTTCGGCGTGACCGAGCTGATCGACGCGCTGTCGGCGCATGCGCCGCCGCCGCGCGCCCAGCCGGCCGAGCCGGCCCCGGTCGAGCCCGAGGGCAGCGAAGTCACCGGCTTCATCTTCAAGGTGCAGGCGAACATGGACCCGATGCACCGCGACCGCATCGCCTTCATGCGGCTGGTGTCGGGCAAGTTCCGCCGCGGCATGAAGCTGACCCCGTCGGGCAGCGGCAAGGCGCTGGCCGTCCATTCGCCGATCCTGTTCTTCGCGCAGGACCGCGAGCTGGCGGACGAGGCCTTCCCCGGCGACATCATCGGCATCCCCAATCATGGCGCGCTGCGCGTGGGCGACACGCTGAGCGAGAAGCCGGGCCTGCGCTTTACTGGCCTGCCCAATTTTGCGCCGGAAATCCTGCGCCGTGTGCAACTCAAAGACCCGACCAAGACCAAGCAGCTGCGCAAGGCGCTGGACGACCTGTCCGAAGAGGGCGTGATCCAGGTCTTCTATCCCGAAATCGGCAGCAACTGGATCGTCGGCGTGGTCGGCCAGCTGCAGCTGGAAGTGCTGATCAGCCGGCTGGAGGCGGAATATAAGGTCGCGGCCGGGCTGGAGCCGTCGCCGTTCGACACCGCCCGCTGGATCAGTGGCGACGATCAGGCGATCAAGGATCTGGTATCCTATAATGGTGCCAACATGGCCAAGGACCGCGACGGCAATCTGGTGTTCATGGCGCGCAGCGCCTGGGACATCGGCTATCAGCAGGAACGCCATCCCAAGGTGAAGTTCAGCGCCACCAAAGAGCGCTAAGCCGACAGCGAAAGTGACAGGGCAGCGCCCTGTCACTTCATGGGTCAGGCCGTCACCCAATCCTTGCGCAGCGCCTTGCCGGCGAGTGCCATGAACAGGCCGGCGAGCAGGTAGAAGCCGAGCGCCGCGACGATGGCGTAGCGCAGCGCTTCGTTGCCATAAGTCGGCGTCAGCGCATCGGACAGGGCGCCGACGCTCCAGCTGCCAAGGCCGAGGCCGACGAGATTGTTGATGAGCAGGAAGGTCGCCGAGGCGCTGGCCCGCATATGCGGCGGCACCAGATGCTGCACGGCGGTCAGCACCGGGCCGAGCCAGACATAGACCAAAGCCTGCGGTATCAGGAACAGGGCGAAGGCGAAGGATACGCTGGACGACAGCACGCCGACCACGAACAAGGGCATGCCGATCACATAGCTGATCGCCGGCACCCAGGCGAACCAGGCCTTGTCGCGATTGCCCATGGCATCGCCCAGGAAGCCGCCGAGCAGCACGCCCGCGACCCCGCCCAGCAGCAGCAGACCACCGAGGAACTGACCCGCGCCCATAAGGTCGAGGCCGAAGCTGCGCATCAACAGACTGGGCAGCCAGAAGGCGACGCCATAGCCGCACATCGAGCTGCACGCCGCGCCGAGCGCCAGGAACCAAAAGCTGCGCTTGGCCGCGAGAATGCCGAACACGGCGCTAACCGGCACGGGCGTGCCCAACTGCACCGGCCGCGCGGGTTCGCGCACCACCAGGCGGAAGAGCGGTGCGATGAGGATGCCCATGATGCCGACCGCGATGAAGGCGGTGCGCCACTCGACGGTCTGGGCGATATAGCCGCCCAGCAGCACGCCGCCGGCCGAGCCGAGCGGAATACCGAGCGAATAGATGGAGAGGGCGCGGGCACGCTGATGCTGCGGAAAATAGTCGGAGATGACGGCATAGGAAGGCGCCACACCGCCCGCCTCCCCCACGCCGACGCCGATGCGGAACAGGAACATCTGCATGAAATTGCCGGCCATGCCGCATAGCGCGGTGAAGCCACTCCATATCGCCAGACTGACGGTGATGACCCAGGTGCGGCTGGTCCGGTCGGCCAGCAGCGCCAGCGGGATCGCCAGCGTCGAATAGAGAAGCGCGAAGGCTATGCCGCCCAGCGCACCGAGCTGGGTATCGGTCAGCCCCAGCTCCGCCTTGATCGGCCCGGCGAGGATGCCCAGGATCTGCCGGTCGAGGAAGTTGAAGGTATAGACCAGCAGCAGCGTCGCCAGCACGACGCCACGATAGGCGGGGGAAGAGGTTCGGTCGGTCATGCGGGCCTGATACCAAATTTTCCGTTCGCTTCGAGCCAAGTCGAGAAGCCGGTTATGCAATGGTTCTCGACAGGCTCGAACCGAACGGATGGGAAACGCAGCTTAGAACTTGACCGACCCGGTCACGAACACCTGGCGCGGATTGCCGTAGAAGGCGGTCAGCGTGCCTTCCTTGCCCAGCGAGGGGGTGGGATAGCCGGCCGCATTGTTGATGATCGCACCGGTCACCGGATTGGCCGCGACGAAGGTATAGCCCGAGGTCTTATATTCCTTGTCGAGCAGGTTCTTGCCATGGACGCCGATGCTCCAGCGATCGCTGGGCGCGGTATAGACCAGGCTCGCATCCCACAGCGCATAGCCCTTCTGATCGATATAGGGGTTGGGGATTTCGAACTGATAGGTCTTGGAGCGCCAGGAGACGGTGCTGCCGAAATAGAGGCTGCCATCCCCCACCGGGACATTATAGCTGAGCGTACCGCTGGCGGTCCATTTCGGCGTGTTCTGGACCCGGCGATAGTCGGCGACATCGGTCGGTACGCTGGCGATATTGGCGATATATTCGCGATAATCGGCATCGATGAAGCCGATCGCGGTCTGCAGGTTCAGACGGTCGCCGCCGCTGAAGATGTCGCGGCCAAGACGCGCATTGCTTTCGAACTCCAGCCCCTTGAAGCGCGCCTTGCCGGCATTCGACACGACACCGCAGAAGGAGGGCGTCGCCACGCCGCCGACATTGACGGTGCAGGCGACCGAGCCGGGGATCTGCACATCCTTGTAATCGGCATAGAAGCCGGCGACCGCGACATAGAGGGCGCCATCCATCAGATTGCCCTTGTAGCCGACTTCATAGCTGTCGACCTGTTCGGGCGCGAAGCTGAGGAAGGAGGCAATTTCGCTGTCCTGGCGAATGCCGTCGCCATTGAGGTCGGGCGCGTTGGTGCCGACCCCGCGCGGGTCGAAGCCGCCGCCCTTGAAGCCCTTGGAATAGCTGGCATAGATATTGTGATCGGCGGTCGGCTTGTAGCTGACCGAGAAGCGCGGCGTGAACTTCTTGAACTCGCGCTCGCCCCGGAAATTGGTGCTGGGCGCGCCGAAGGGGATACCGGCGCCGTCGAACACCGGCGAGCCGCCACCCAGATAGCTTTGCCGCAGGATATTGGCGCGGCGCGTATCCCAGGTATAGCGGCCACCGGCCGACAGGCTGAGCTGATCGGTCAGGTCGAAGCTCATGTCGCCGAACACGGCATAGGTTTCGGTGTCGACATTGGCCTGGGTGAAGGCGGTCAGCCCGGCCACAGTGGTGAAGATACGGGTATCGAACTGGGTGTCGGCGCTGGCATCGAGATAATAGAAGCCGACCATGCCGTGCAGCCGGCCCTTGTCATAGAGAAGTTGGAATTCCTGGCTGAGCTGTTCGTTCTTGTAATAGGCCGGCACATCGACATCGACGGCGGGCAGCGCGTCGAAGTCGATCGGCGAGGCGCTGTCATCCTTGCGCCAGGCGCTGATCGAGCGCAGCGTCACCGCGTCGCTCAGCTCCGCCGTCAGGTTCATCGACAGGCCGTAGGACTTCACATATTGCTTGGGATCGACCAGGCCGCCACGGGTGTCGAACACATCGTCCAGCACCGGCGCGCCCGAGGCCTGCCCCGGAATCAGGCGATGGCCGCCACGCGGGTTGCTGTTGTCCTTGGTATAGTCGCCGGTGATACGCATCAGCACCGGGGCGCCATAGCCGCCCATTTCGAAGGTGGCGCGGCCGGCCCAGATATCCTTGTTATAATTATCCTGCCCGGTGGTGAGATTCTTGCCGAAGCCGCCGCGCGACAGGCGGGCAAAGGCACCACCGACGCGCATCAGGTCGCCGATCGGCGCCGACACGCTGATGATGCCATCGGCCTGATCATAGCTGCCATAGCTGCCCTTGAGCTTGAGCGAGAAGTCCTGCGGCAGCATCTTCGTGACATATTTGACCGCGCCGCCGATCGTGTTGCGGCCATAGAGCGTGCCCTGCGGCCCGCGCAGCACCTCGATCCGTTCGACGTCATAGATGTCGAGCAGCGCACCCTGCGGCCGGTTGAGATAGACATCGTCGAGATAGATGCCGACGCCCTGTTCGAAGCCGGAAACCGGATCCTGCTGGCCGACGCCGCGGATGAAGGCGGTCAGCGTCGAATTGGTGCCGCGCGACGCCTCCAGCGTGGTGTTGGGGGTGACATTGGCGAGGTCGCTGATGTCGATCGCCCCGCCCCGTTCCAGATCGGCGCCAGAGAAGGCGCTGACCGCGATCGGCACCGACACCAGCGTTTCCTCACGCCGGCGGGCGGTGACGATGATGCCGGCCTCCTCGGCATCGGCGGCGGGCACCGACGCGTCCTGCGCGAAGGCGGGGAATGCCATCGCGCCGGTCCAGGCGGCGGATGCGAGGGCAAGGGCACGAATGCTGTGATGGGCCTTCATCGGCGTTTCCTCTCCTGAAGCGGCCCCCGGTCATCCGGGTAGCCAATCTGCTTGCCCTTTGAATAATGAAAGTTGAACCAGCTTTCAACTTCAAATATGAGGGACGGTGAACAAGGCCACCAGACGTCCTCAAATGATTGAAAAGGCACGTATTGGCAGGCAGAGGGAGAGAGCATGACCGATCCGGCTTCCCCACGGGATGAGAGACGCGATGACAAGGCGCCGCGCACCGCGCGGGGCGAACGCACGCTTCGCGCGCTGCTGTCGGCGGCGGCCGAGGAGTTTGGCGAGAAGGGATTTCACGACGGGTCGATCAGCGGCATCACCCGCCGGGCGGGCTGTGCGCTGGGCAGTTTCTACACCTATTTCGACAGCAAGGACGACATTTTCCGCGCGCTGGTCAACGACATGTCGGGCCAGGTGCGCGACTATGTCTCGCCCCGCATCGCCGATGCCCGTAACGGGATCGAGGCGGAGCGGATCGGCCTGCTGAGCTTTCTGGAGTTCGCCCGCGCTCACAAGGAAATCTACCGCATCATCGACGAGGCCGAGTTCGTCGACCAGGCCGCCTATCGCGCCCATTATGAGAATACCGCCACCCGCATGGCCGCGCGCCTGAAGAAAGCCGCGCAGCAGGGCGACGTGCGCGCGGACGTGGAAGAGGTCCACGCCTGGGCGATCATGGGGATGAACGTGTTCCTGGGCCTGCGCTATGGCGTGTGGGACGACAGCCGCCCCGCGCAAGAGATTGCCGACATCGCCAACGCGTTGATCGAGAAGGGGATCGGCAAGCGCGCTTGAGGGTTGGACCGCTGCCGCCTATCGGGACAAGCACCGATGGTCGCGCCCTGCCCCTGCTGATAGGGCCGGGCGTCAGGCCCCAAAGCAAAAGGCGGACAGGCGATGCGCACACTCCATAAACAGACATTCCTTCTGGCATCGATCCTGCTGGTCAGCGGCTGTGCAACCACCGCCACGTCGCCGTCGGCCAGCGCCCCGGTGCCGCCGACCACGATCGAGGCGGTCGGACAGCTGACCAAGGCCATCCCCTTCCCGCGCGGCTATCTCGACCCCGCCGCGCTGCCCAACAGCCTGACCCTGCTGCCGCCCCCGCCCGCCCCCGGCACCGCCGCCAAGGCGGCCGACGAGGAAGCCTATCGCGCCGCGCTCGCCGCGCCGGCCGATCGCCAGGCGCTGGCCGCGTCGGATGCGGACCTGGGCTGGCCGCACATGGTCCAGTCGTTCGAGCCGATCGCCGGCCTGTCGCTGTCGGACGGCACCCACCCGCACCTGACCATGTTGCTGCGCCGCGCGGCGGCCGACGCCGCTTTCTCCACCTCGCGCGCCAAGGGCCATTATCAGCGGGTGCGCCCGTTCGTGGAGCATGACGGCAATACCTGCCGCCCGCAGGACGAGCCCATGCTGCGCAAGGACGGCTCCTATCCATCAGGCCATACCGCGATCGGCTGGATGCTGGCGCTGGTCCTGACCGATGTCATGCCCGACAAGCAGGATGCCCTGCTCAAGCGCGGTTATGAATTTGGCGAGAGCCGGGTCATCTGTCGCGCCCATTGGCTGAGCGACACGCTGGCCGGCCGGGTCGTGGCATCGGCCACCTATGCGCGGTTGCAGTCCGATCCGGTGTTCCGCGCCCAGCGCGAACTGGCTCGGCAGGAATTGGCTGCGCCGCGCTGATCCAGCCGCTTTGCCTTTGGCGCGGAAGCCGCTAAAGCCGCGCTCCATGAGCGACGCTGCAGCAAAACCCGCCCCCAAGGACTGGATTCTCGGCATTCATGCCTATGTGCCGGGCAAGTCCGCCGCCGATGACGGTCGACCGCTGATCAAGCTGTCCGCCAACGAGAACCCGCTCGGCACCGGTGCGGCCGCCCGCGCGGCGCTGGTGGCGGCGACGGCGGACCTGGCCACCTATCCCGATCCCGGCGCGACCAAGCTGCGCGAGGCGATCGGCGCGGTCCATGGCCTCGATCCGGCGCGCATCATCTATGGCACCGGGTCGGACGAATTGCTGCATATCGCCGCCAGCGCCTATGCCGGGCCGGGCGATGAGGTTCTGTACGTCCGCTATGGCTTTTCGGTCTATGACATTGCCGCCCGCCGCGTCGGGGCGACGCCGATCGAGGCGCCCGACGCCGATTACGCGACCGATGTCGACGCCCTGCTGGCGGCGGTGACGGAGAAGACCAAGGTCGTCTTCCTCGCCAATCCCAACAACCCGACCGGCACCATGACCAGCCGGGAGGAGATTGCGCGGCTGCACGCCGGGCTGCGTCCCGATATCCTGTTCGTGCTCGACCAGGCCTATGCCGAATATCTGGACGCGGACGAGGATGATGCGGGGCTGGAACTGGCGAAGACCGCCAGCAACGTGTTCGTCACCCGCACCTTCTCGAAAATCTATGGCCTAGCGGCCGAGCGGATCGGCTGGGGCTATGCCAGTCAGGATGTGATCGACATCCTCCACCGCATCCGCGCGCCGTTCAACGTGACCACCGCCGGCCAGGCCGCCGCCGTCGCCGCGATCCACGACCATGAATGGGTCGAGGCGAGCCGCGCCCATAATGCGCAATGGCGCGAATGGCTGGCGGGCGAGATCGCGTCCCTCTCCAACCATGGCCTGCGCGCGGTGCCGAGCCGCACCAATTTCCTGCTGATCCTGTTCGACGGCAAGCTGACCGCCGAGGCAGCGATGAAGGGGCTGTGGGACGAGGGCTATGCCACCCGCTGGCTGCCCGGCCAGGGCCTGCCCAACGGGTTGCGCATCACCATCGGCACCGAGGAACAGACCCGCGCGGTCGCTGCCAAGCTGCGCGCCATGGCGGAGGCGGCCTGACGCGATGCTGCCCTTTTCCCGTGTCACCATCATCGGCCTTGGCCTGATCGGATCCTCGCTGGCGCGGGCGATCCGCGAATATATGCCGACCGTGCGGGTCACCGGCCATGATGCCGCCCCCGCCGTGCGCGAAACCGCGCGGCGCATCGACCTGTGCGACGACATCACCGATACCGCCGGCGCATCCGTCACCGACGCCGAACTGGTGATATTGTGCGTGCCGGTCCGCGCGATGGGCGCAGCGGCGGCAGAGATTGCCGACGAACTGCCGGCCGACGCGATCATCAGCGATGTCGGATCGTGCAAGGCCGACGTGCTGGCGCAGCTGAACGCCGCTTTGCCCGGCCGCATCATCATTCCGGCGCACCCGGTGGCCGGCACCGAAAATAGCGGGCCGGAAGCGGGCTTTGCCACCCTGTTCAAGGGACGCTGGTCGATCGTCACCCCGCCCGCCGATGCCGATCCGGCGGCGGTCGAGCGGGTGTCGGAACTGTGGCGCCGGGTCGGCGCCGATGTCGAGACGATGGACCCGGCGCATCATGACCTGGTGCTGGCGGTGACCAGCCATTTGCCGCACCTGATCGCCTATACGATCGTCGGCACGGCCAGTGATCTGGAGAATGTCACCCAGAGCGAGGTGATCAAATATTCGGCCGGCGGCTTCCGCGACTTCACCCGCATCGCCGCGTCGGACCCGACCATGTGGCGCGACGTGTTCCTGGCCAACAAGGAGGCGGTGCTGGAGATGCTGCAGCGTTTCTCGGAGGATCTGTCGACGCTGCAGCGGGCGATCCGCTGGAATGACGGCGACACGCTGTTCAACCTGTTCACCCGCACCCGCGCCATCCGCCGGTCGATCATCGAACAGGGCCAGGACGACGCCAAGCCCGACTTCGGCCGGTCGCATTGATAGCAAGCTGCCATGATGCTCACGCATCGGCAGCTTGAAACGCTCAGGCGCCGCGCGGGCTTCGCAAAGCGCCAAGGGCGCTTTGCGAAGCTGTTCAATTGAGCGCGTTGATCGCGGCGTGGACGCGGATCTCGGCTTCCTTGCGGTCGAGGCCGGTGGGGACGATTTCGCCCACCTTGTAGGTGATGGTGCCGGGGCGCTTGAGGAACTTGCCGCGCGGCGAGACGACGCCACTGTCGATCGCGATCGGCACCACCGGCAGGCCGAGCAGGCTGTAGAGGCCGGCAAAGCCCGACTTGAGCGGTGGCGCTTCACCGTGCGGCACGCGCGTGCCTTCGGGGAACAGGCAGACCGCCCGCCCCTGCGCCACGGCGTCCTTGGCGGAGGCACGCAAGGTTCGCAGCGCACTGGCGCCGGCAGTCCGCTCGATCGGGATCAGGCCATAGCGCCGGGCAATGCCGCCCCAGAAGGGAATGTCGAGCAGTTCGCGCTTCGCGCCGATCACCGGCCGATCGAACAGGCAGAGCAGGTCGATCGTCTCGAACATCGATTCATGCTTGATGATGTAGAGATAGGGACCGATGGGCAGGTCGCCATCGACCACGATCCGCTGCCCCAAAATCCAGCGCACGCAGAGACGATGAAAGCGGCTCCAGCCGGTCGCAGCCGACTGGACATGCGCGGGCTTGAACATGCCGCCGATGACGGCCGCCAGCACGAAAAAGGCGGTGCCGACATAAAAGGCCAGCATGAAGACGAGCGAGCGAAAGGCAGTGAACAGGATCATGGATCAGATACCAAAGAGCGCGGCCACGCGGCGCGCGAGATATTTATTATATTCCCGCACCAATATGGTGAGGCTGGGACGGCTGGGCACAGCGTCATAGACGAGGTTGATGCGGCCCGGAAGCGCCTGACGCAGTTCGAGCGCGGAACGGCGCATATGCCAGTCGGTGGTGATGAGGCGGACGCTTTTATAATCGCGCCGCTCCAGCCAGCGCGCCGTCTCGATCGCGTTGGAGCGGGTGTCGATCGCCTCGCGCCCTAGGGTGATGCAGCAGGTGAAGAGCGACAGGCGGGTCTTATATTCGGCCGCCAGTTCGACCGGGCGGACCGACCGATCGACCCCCGAAATCAGCATGCGCTTGGCCGCGCCTTCCTCCAGCAGGGCCAGCCCCCGGTCGATCCGACCGGCGCCGCCGGTCAGCACGACGATCGCGTCGGTCTGTCGCCCGTCGAGCGGCTGGGGCAGGAACATCGCGAACCAGGCAAAGCCCAGCATCCAGCCGAGCAGCGTAACGGCGATCAGGCGGACGATCATAGCGAGCGCCCGAGTGCGCGCAGCACGGTCCAGCGGCCGGTGAGCGTCGACAGGAGAATGCCGGCAATCGGCAGCGCCGCAAGCAGCGCCCAACTGGTCCAGGGCAAGGCGACCGCACCCATCAGCTGCGATCCGGTGGCCGACAGGCGTGCGCCGATCAGCAGGATCACCAGCACGGCGAAGGAAAAGCCCAATGCGCCGCCCATGGTGGCGTCGAGCGCGATCCGGCGCTGGAACAGGCGGGCGATCTGTACATCGGTCGCGCCCATCAGGTGCAGCACCTCGATCGTGGTGCGATGGCTGTCATGGGCGCCGCGCGACGCGAGCACGACGACGGCGCCGGTGGCGAGCCCCATCAGCAGCACCAGCCCGCCCGACAGCCAGCCCAGCGCGGTGAGCAGGCCGGCGAGCGGGGCGAGGAAGGCGGCATGGGGTTCGACCCGCAGGCTGGGCGACAGGGTGGCCAGCGACCGGCGCAACCGGTCGACCTTGGCCGTCGCATCGCCCGGCGTCAGGCTGACGTCGATCAGCGCCGGGATGGGCAGGTCGCCGCTGGTCACATCGGCGCCGAGCCAGGGACGCAGTTGCTGCGCCAGCGTCGCGGCCGGGACCGGCGCGACCTGGCGCACATCGCGATTGCCGCGCAGCGCCTGTTGCACGCGGGCGGAGAGACGGTCGCGCTGCTGTGCATCGGCCTCCACCACCTGAACCGTGGCGCGGCCGGCCAGATCGGCGCTCATCGCGCGAACGGCAGTGCCAAGGCCCAGGCCCGCCGCAGCGGCCAGCACGGTCAGGAACATCATGATCGCGATGATCCAGGGCATCGGCCCCGCCACCCGACCGGCGGGCAGCAGGCGATGGCGCGCGGCGGCCGCGCTGCGACGATTGCCCCCGGCCATCAGACGCCACCCTGCGGTCGGGGCGGATAGCGCAACGCACCGGTGGGATCGGCCAGCCGGCCCTTGTCCAGCCGCATCATCTGCGCACTCGCCACCTGCGCCATCAGCGGCAGGTCATGGGTGGCGACGACGATCGTGGTGCCGAGGCGATTGAGCGCTTCGAACAGGGTCATCAGGCGGCGGGCCATGTCCGCGTCGACGTTACCGGTCGGTTCGTCGGCGACCAGAATCTCCGGCCGGCCGATCACCGCGCGGGCGATGGCGACGCGCTGCTGCTCCCCGCCCGACAGGGTGGCGGGCCGCGCCTGACCGCGATCGCCCAGCCCGACCCAGTTCAGCATTTCGCTGACCGGCGCGTCGATCTCGCTTTCCTCCATGCCCGCGACCCGCAGCGGCAAGGCGATATTGTCATAGGCGGACAGATGCGGGACCAGCCGGAAATCCTGGAACACGACGCCGATGCGGCGGCGAAAGCCGGGCAGGCGCTTGCGGGGGAGCGTCACCACATCCTCGCCGAACAGGCGGATCACGCCGCGACTGGGCCGCTGGGCGAGATAAAGGAGCTTCAGCAGGGATGTCTTGCCCGCGCCCGAGCTGCCGGTGAGGAAATAAAAATCGCCGCTATTGAGCGAGAAGCTGACGTCGGACAGGGTCTCGCTGTCCAGACCATAGCGCAGGCCGACATTTTCGAACTGGACGATGGCCGACATAAGTGACGTGTGGCGCCGATGCGCTCCCTGCTTCCCCGAAGCCCTGCCATGGCACAGGCGGCGGGGACGCGTAAAGGGCAGGCCGACAAACTATCCCGCGCAATGCCGCGAGTCGCGCCATGAGCGGGTCTGTGTTTCAGACTCTTGCCCTAGAGTCCCTGCCATGCCTATGAAGCAGAATGATCCTGGTGTGCCCCAATTGCGCGACGCGCTACATCGTGCCCGACACCGCCGTCGGCCCGGACGGACGCCAGGTGCGGTGCGCCGCCTGCAAGCATAGCTGGTTCCAGGAAGGCCCCGCCCCCGCGCCGCGCGAAGAGGCGCCCGAACCGGCCGCTCCCGCGCCGGTTGCGCCGCCGCCCGCTCCGCCGCCACCGCCACCACCGCCCCCCGTGGAAGCCGCGCCCGCCGAAGCGCCGATGCGATTCACGCCGGCGCCCGAGCCGGAACCGGTCGCACCCGCGCAGCCGGAGGCCGCTGCCCCGCCGCCGATCGAACCTGCGGCCGAGCCGACGCCGGCGATCGCGCCCGATTACCGGTTCGACGACATTTATGCCGGCGTAGCGCAGCCGGCCGAAGAGGTGCCACCGCCGCCGTCGCTGCCGGCCAAGCGTCGGCGCAATGGCGCCAAGCTGCTGACCTGGGCTGCCGTCCTCTTCTTCCTGCTGGTCGCGGCCGCCGGCGCTGCGCTCCATTATTTCGGGCCGCCGGCCTGGGCCGTGAATATGGGCCTGGTCGCCGAAGAGGGCGATCCGGACCTGCTCTTCTATCTCTCCAAGCCTGCCGAGCGACGCAAGCTGCCGACCGGCGAGGAATATTTCGCCTTTGGCGCGCGGATCGTGAACAGCGGCAAGCAGGCGCTGCCGGTGCCGCCGGTGCTGGTGCAGTTGCGCGACCGGCAGAACCGACTGGTGTTCAGCTGGACCACCAAGGCGGACAAGGCCCGGCTGAAGCCCGGCGAGGAAGCGTCGATCAACGAAAGCCGGATCGACATACCCAAGAATGCCGAGAATCTGTCGCTGACCTTCGTCGAATAAGCCTGACCGTCAGGGGTAGCTGACGGTCTTGGGCCGGCCCTGCGGGATCGGGATAAATTCCTGATCGTCGCCCGGTATCAGCGGGAAGCGCATCGCTTCCCAATCCTCGCGCGCCTGCATCAGCCGGTCCTTGGTCGAGGAGACGAAATTCCACCAGACATGGCGCGGGGTCGCGAACGCCTCGCCGCCGCACAGGACCAGATTGGCGCCATGATCGCTGTGCAGGGTCGCGGGCACGCCGGGGCGCAGCACATAGAGGGTCTGGGGCGCCAGTTCGACGCCATCGAGCGTCGCCGATCCCTGCCAGAGATAGAGCGCCCGCTCCTCGGCGATGGCATCGACCGGGATGGCCCCGCCGGGACGCAGCTGGATGTCGGCATAGATGGTGTCGGCATAGGTCGAGACCTGTGCCGTCTCGCCCCAGAGCGTGCCCATGATGACCCGCGCCCAGGAGGCATGATCCTCCAGCACCGGCAGGCCGCCACCCTCGACATGCTCGAAAGCCGGGTCGCATTCCTCGTCGCGGTCCGGCAAGGCGAGCCAGGTCTGGATCGCCAGCAATTTTTTGTCATGGCCGCGATCGGCGGGCGGGGTGCGTTCCGAATGGACGATGCCCTTGCCCGCGGTCATCAGATTGACCGCGCCGGGGCCGATCAACTGCTGCGTGCCGAGCGAGTCGCGGTGGAGGAACGTCCCCTCCAGCATGTAGGTGACGGTGGCGAGGTTGATATGCGGATGGGGGCGGACGTCCACCCCCTGCCCCGTCGGCAACAGCGCCGGCCCTGCCTGGTCGAAGAAGATGAAGGGGCCGACCATGGTCCGCTCCTTCGCCGGGAGCGCGCGATGCACCTTGAAATCGCCCAGATCATGGGTCGTTGGCGTGATCGTCTGCAGCAGCAAATTGTCGCTCGACATGGGACGGCTCCTGTCGTTGGGGTCAGGCTTCTCCGGGTGCGCGGGCCTTGATCGCGAGGGCATGGACCTTGTCGCGCAGCAAGTCGGCGAGCGCGGCATTGACCAGGCGCTGGCGGGCGACGCGGCTCTGGCCGACGAACCGTTCAGCGACGATCTCCACGGTGAAATGGCTTTCGCCCGAGCCGTCATGGCCGGCATGGCCGCGATGCTTTTCGCTGTCGTCGATGACGGCGAGATGGGCAGGAGTCAGGGCGGCGCGCAGCCGCGCCTCGATTTCGGTGGCGACAGGGCCTTTGAGGTCGGTGGTCATGCGCCCTATATAGGCTGCTTTGCCAGCCATTCCATCAGGACAATCTTGAGCAGCGATCCCTTCTCGACCCGTCGTTTCAACCGTTTTCACGGCCGCGTGGAAAGCGACCGCCCCTGCGCCGTGCCCGGTTGCCCGGAACCGGGCGAATTTCGCGCGCCATTGCAGGATGGCCACCGGTCGCATCACGAGGGGCCGCAATGGCGCTGGCTGTGCCTGGACCATGTCCGCGCCTTCAACCAGGGCTATAATTTCTTCACCGGCATGAGCCCGGAGGAGATTGCCGCGGCCCAGCGCCCCTATGCCGGCTGGGAGCGGGAGACCCGTGCCTTTTCCAGCAATGCCGCCAGCCCGCCGCCCAAATGGTCGGACTTCCAGGACCCGCTCGACGCGATCGGCGCCAAGTTCAAGGAGCGCGTCGCCAAGGCGCGGGCCGATGCGCAGGTGCGGCAGGACGGCCAGTTCCTGTCAGCCGAGGACCGCAAGGCGCTGTCGGTGATGGGCCTGCCGATCGATGCCGACCGCAAGGCGCTGCGCACCCGCTATACCGAATTGCTGCGCCGCTATCATCCCGACCATAATGGCGGCGACCGCACCAAGGAGGGGCAGCTGCAGAATGTGATCGAGGCCTATGGCCATCTGCGCAAGGCGCCGGTGTTCGCTTAACTTCGCATATTTCCCGCTTATTTTGACATCAAGTTACAAGAGTTGGAAATCTTGCTGCGCGCGCCTGCCCAGCCTTATCCGGTCTAGCATCAGCCCCCGATGTAGGACAGGATGGCCTTGCCGGGTGGGAATGACGCTGCCATAGCGCCCGGCCCTCGATTTTCCCGGAGAGACCCCATGCAGGATCAGCCCCGCGCGCTGGGCCTTGATTTCGGCACGACCAACAGCGTCGCCGCCATCGCCGATGCCGGCCAGTCGGAGCTGGTCGAATTTGCCGGTGCGCAGGCGACCGGCGCGGTGTTCCGGTCTGCCCTGTGCTTCTGGCATGACAGCCATGTGAAGGGCGGCATGGCGCATGAGGCCGGCCCCTGGGCGATCAGTGAATATCTGGAATTTCCCGAGGACAGCCGGTTCCTGCAATCCTTCAAGTCGGTGGCGGCCAGCCCGATCTTCGAGAGCGCCAGCATCTTCGAGAAACGCTATCGCTTCGAGGAACTGGGGCAGATGTTCCTGGGGAAGATGATCGGCCATGCCGGCGGCACGCTGGACAAGCGCCCCGAGCGGATCGTCGTCGGCCGGCCGGTCGAATATGCCGGCGCGCGGCCCGACGAGGCGCTGGCGCGGCAGCGCTATGACGCGATGTTCGCCGGCTTCGGCAGCGAGATACATTATGTCTATGAGCCGCTGGGCGCGGCGTTCAGCTATGCCAGCCGGCTCGACAGCGCGGCGACCATCCTGGTCGCGGACTTCGGCGGCGGCACCAGCGATTTTTCACTGGTGCGGGTCGAGGCGCCGGGCGCGGCGCGGCGCTGCGTGCCGCTGGGATCGGCGGGCATTGGCCTAGCCGGTGACCGGTTCGACTATCGCATCATGGACCAACTGGTGCTGCCGATGCTGGGCAAGGGCGGCGCCTATACCTCCTTCGGCAAGGAACTGGAGATACCGCGCAGCTATTTCGCCGATTTCGCCGACTGGTCGCGCCTGGCGCTGATGCGCAACCGGCGGACGATGGACGAGCTGGCCAAATTGCAGAAGGCGGCGCGCGATCCCGCCGCGATCGGCCGGATGATCACCGTGATCGAGAAGGAACTGGGCTATCCGCTCTATAATGCGGTCGGCGCGCTGAAGCGGGCCCTGTCGGACGCGGACAGCGCCACCTTCCACTTCGAGGGCGGCGGGATCAGAATCGAGACAGAGGTCGCGCGCGGCGATTTCGAGCGCTGGATCGCGGCCGACATCGCCGCGATCGAGGCGACCGTCGACAAGGCGCTGGCCAAGGCCAATGTCGCCCCGGAAAGCATCGACCGGGTGTTCCTGACCGGCGGATCGTCGCTAATCCCGGCGATCCGCGACATTTTCTTCCGCCGTTTCGGCCATGACCGGATTGCCACCGGCGGCGAGTTGACATCGATCGCCCATGGGCTGGCACTGGTCGGACAGGAGGCCAATCTGACCGAATGGGCCGCTTGATCCCGCGCGATCCAGCCCCCACTGTCTCGACACACCCTTGCCCGATCGTTTAGGGCGAGAGTGACTCGCAGGAAGATGATGACGACATGACCGACATTTCCAACATCCAGCCCGATGCCCGTTCCGAGACGCTGATGGAGGCGCCCGACCGCGAAGTCGATGTGCGCGAGATGTTCGGCATCGACATCGACATGAAGGTCCCGGCCTTTTCCCAGGCCGATGAGCGCGTGCCCGACCTTGACCCCGCCTATGTGTTCGATCCGGACACCACGTTGGCGATCCTGGCCGGTTTCGCCTTCAACCGCCGCGTCATGGTGCAGGGCTATCATGGCACCGGCAAGTCGAGCCATATCGAGCAGATCGCCGCGCGCCTGAAATGGCCGTGCATCCGCATCAATCTGGACGCGCATATCAGCCGCATCGACCTGGTCGGGCGCGACGCGATCGTGCTGAAGGACGGCCAGCAGGTCACCGAATTCAAGGAAGGCCTGCTGCCCTGGTCGCTGCAGCGCCCGGTCGCCTTGGTGTTCGACGAATATGATGCCGGCCGCCCGGACGTGATGTTCGTGATCCAGCGCGTGCTGGAAACCGACGGCAAGATGACACTGCTCGACCAGAATCGCGTGATCCGGCCGAACCCGCATTTCCGCCTGTTCGCGACCGCCAACACGGTCGGCCTGGGCGATACGACCGGCCTCTATCATGGCACGCAGCAGATCAACCAGGGCCAGATGGACCGCTGGAATCTGGTGGTGGCATTGAATTACCTGCCCGCCGCGACCGAGGCGCAGGTGGTGCTGGCGAAGTCGGGCGAGTACGACCATGAGGGCGGCCGCAAGGAGGTCGAGAGCATGATCAAGGTGGCGGAACTGACCCGCCAGGGCTTCATCAACGGCGATATCTCGACCGTGATGTCGCCCCGCACCGTGATCAGCTGGGCGCAGAATGCGCTGATCTTCAAGGATGTCGGCTTCGCTTTCCGCCTCTCTTTCCTCAACAAGTGCGATGAGGCGGAACGGCCGCTGGTGGCGGAATATTATCAGCGCGTCTTTGGCAAGGACCTGCCCGAGAGCGTGGCGAGCCGCGCGAACTGAACCTTCGCACGGCCCCTTGAACGAAAGGGCAGACCCATGATCGTCGTCGAACGGATCGACCCCAATGGCGGCAGTGCGCACCGGATCAGCATCCGGGGCCATGAGATCGTCGCCGACATGTCGGCACCCGACGGCCATGACGCCGGGCCGGACCCGCATGACCTGTATGATTCGGCGCTGGGTGCGTGCAAGGCGATGACCATGCTGTGGTATGCGCAGCGCAACGGCATTCCGGTCGAGAATATCCATGTCGGCGTGGTGCGCGATGCAAGCCAGGAGCGGGCCGGCGTCTACAAGCTGACCACCCGCATCGCCGTGACCGGCCCGATGAGCGACGAGCAGCATGACAAGCTGATCGCGGTCGCGGCCAAATGCCCGGTCCACAAGCTGATGAGCGAGGTCGAGACGCAGATCGAGACCGTCGCCGTGCCGCGCGTGCGCGATCCGGAGGGCCGGTGACCGAACGTTCCCCCCTCGACGCCTTCAAGGATGTGCTGGCCGGTACTGCGCGGGCGATGACGCGCGACATGGAGGTGGAGGTGAGCTTCACCGCCGACACACCGCATATGGTGGGCAAGGCGATCAAGGTGCCGACGCCCAGCCGCGCTTTGCCTGCCGATCAGGTGGCGCTGGCGCGCGGCTTTGCCGACGCCAATGCGCTGAAGCTGCGCCACCATAATGCCAAGCTGCACAATGCGATGGCGCCGGGCGAAGCGGTGGCGCGCGCGGTGTTCGACGCGGTCGAGCAGGCGCGGGTCGAGGCGATCGGATCGCGGGCGCTGGATGGCGTGCGCGCGAACCTCAATGAGGCGCTGGCGATGCGCCTGAAGTCCGACCCGATCCGCCGGGCGCGGGCGGCGGACGAGGTGCCGCTGTCGACCGCGCTGGCGCTCAAGGTGCGCGAGCGGCTGACCGGCCAGGCGGTGCCCGAGGAATTGCAGCCGGCGATGAAGCTGGTCGACCAGTGGATCGAGGACAAGGCGGGCACCGATCTCGACGCGCTGGGGCTGGCGATCGACGATCAGCGCGCCTTCCAGAAGCTGACCCAGGCGATGCTGGAGCATCTGCAGCTGGTCGATGCTGACGTGCCGCCCGAGACCGACGACCCCGAGCCCGAGGATGAGGGCGAGGACAAGGAGGAAGAGCAGGAAGAAGGCGATTCCGGCCAGGAGGAATCGGGCGACAGCGACATGAACGCCGAAGCCCGGTCCGAGGATCAGGGCGGCGAGACCGAAGAGGGCGATACCGACTATAGCGAGGAGTTCGACGCCGACGCGGAAGACGGCGCCGACGACATGGGCGAGGAAGGCATGATGCCGGTGCGGCCCAATCGGCCGACGTCCGACCTGCCCCCCGGCTTCGACTATAAATCCTACACCCAGAAGCATGACGAGGTCGTCACCGCCGACGACCTGTGCGACGAGGATGAGCTGAATCGTCTGCGCGGTTTCCTCGACCAGCAGCTTGTGTCCTTGCAGGGGGCCGTCACCAAGCTTGCCAACCGGTTGCAGCGCCGGTTGATGGCGCAGCAGCTGCGATCGTGGGATTTCGACCAGGAGGAAGGGATTCTGGACGCGGCGCGGCTGGCGCGGATCGTGATCGACCCGACCCGGTCGCTGACCTACAAGATCGAGCGCGACACCGAGTTTCGCGACACCGTCGTCACCCTGTTGATCGACAATAGTGGCTCGATGCGCGGCCGGCCGATCAGCATCGCCGCGATCAGCGCCGACATCATGGCCCGCACGCTGGAACGCTGCGGCGTGAAGACCGAAATCCTCGGCTTCACCACGCGCGCCTGGAAGGGCGGACAGAGCCGCGAGGACTGGCTGGCGGCCGGGCGCCCGCCGATGCCGGGACGGCTCAACGACCTGCGCCACATCATCTACAAGAAGGCCGACGAACCCTGGCGCCGGGCGCGCAGGAATCTGGGCCTGATGATGCGCGAAGGGCTGCTGAAGGAGAATATCGACGGCGAGGCGCTGCTATGGGCGCATGCGCGGTTGATCGCGCGGCCCGAGGAGCGGCGCATATTGATGGTGATTTCCGACGGTGCGCCGGTCGACGACAGCACCCTGTCGGTCAATAGCGGCACCTATCTGGAACGGCATCTGCGCCAGGTGATCGACTGGATCGAGAACAGGTCGCCGGTGCAGCTGGTGGCGATCGGCATCGGCCATGACGTCACCCGCTATTATCGCCGCGCCGTGACCATCATGGACGCCGAACAATTGGGCGGCACGATGGTTGAACAGCTTGCGGGCCTGTTCGACGAGGATTGACCGGCCGTTCCGGCCCGTCGTCCCGCATCATTGGAATTCTGGAGAGGCAAGATGAGTGTCGCCTTTCGTCGCGAGAGCGACGATGAGCATATGGAGCCCAAGTTCGAGCTGCCGATCCCGCCCGGCCCCAATTGGGTCACGGCGCGCGGATTGCGACTGACGCAGGAACAGGTGGCAGCGCTGGAAGCGATCGACACCGCGACGATGGACGAGGAAGCCGCCAAGAAGCACAAGCGGGTGCTGCGCTATTGGCGCACGCGGCTGGCGACGGCAGAACTGCGCCCGGCCCCGGATGGCGAAGCGGTCGCGTTCGGCACGCGGGTGACCTATCGGTTGAACAAACAGGAGAAGACCGTGGCGATCGTGGGCGATGACGAGGCCGATCCGCATGAAGGGCGGATCAGCTTTTCCGCGCCGCTGGCCCGCGCGATGATGGATGCCGAGATGGGCGAGGCGGTCGACTTTGCCGGCAAGGACGGTGCGATCGAGATCGTGGCGATCGGGGTGTTGGACGAGGCGTAGCGCTTTACGCTTCTCGACAGGCTCGAAGCGAACGGACGTCGCATGGAAAAAGGCCTCCCGGTGACTTGCCGGGAGGCCTTTTTCAGAGTCAGGCGCCGCGGGCGGCTTCGAACAGGAACCAGGCGCGCTGTTCGGCCTGGTCGGTCCAGTCGTCGACAATGCCTTCGGTCGCATTGTCGCCCGCTTCGGTGGCGGCGGCCTTCACCGCGCGGAAGGTTTCGACCAGCGCCAGATTGTCGTCGCGCAGTTCCTTGAGCATATCGGCCGGGCTGACGAAATCGGCGTCATTGTCCTTCACGCTCTGGTGACGGGCGACGTCGCCGATCGAGCGCAGCGTGGTGTTGCCGGTCTTGCGCACGCGCTCGGCAATCAGGTCGGTCACGCCCAGAATCTCGGTCGCCTGCTCGTCGAACATCAGATGATAGTCGCGGAAATGCGGGCCGGAGACGTGCCAGTGGAAATTCTTGGTCTTGAGATAGAGGGCAAAGCTGTCGGCCAGGGCACCGTTCAGGGCCTCTGCGACCGACTTGGTGGCGTTGCTCTTGAGGTCGGTGGGCGTCTTGAGATCGGGGGCGGTCATGCACTGTCCTCCTGTTGGGGCGGAATTGATTTCGGACATATAATGATTGTCCGTCAATAAGGTGCCCCCGCAAGTCGGAAATCTTTGGGCAATTTATCGGTCAGGCTGATGAAGGGAATCGATCAGAGCCGACCGATCGCGCTCATCGCCATGCCTGCGCCCGCCAATATGGCGATGCCGCCGCCGACCAGGCGAATCGCGCGCACCGGCAGCACGGAGAGGAACCGGTCGCGCATCAGGATCACCGGCACGCTGGCGGCGATCACGCCGATCGCGCCGCCGATCGCGGCCAGCGCCGGGTCGGCCGTGCGGATGGCGATGCCCAGGATCAGGAATTGCGGGCCGTCGCCAAAGCCCAGGATGAAAACGCCGAGCGCAGTGGTGAGGAACGGCCCGATGCGCCAGTCGTCGAGCGTGTCGGGCATCTTCACCGGCCAGAGCAGGCCGACGCCCAGGAACAGGACCGACAGCGCCATGAACAACAGCCGTGCGTCATGGCCCAGCATCGGCCCGATCCAGGCGCCCGCTGCCGCGGAAAGGGCAGCATTGGCGATGGCGGCAACGGCGACGCCGGCGATGATCGCCCCGTCACGCTGGTAACGATGGGCGAGCGCCAGCACGAGCAACTGCCCCTTGTCGCCGATTTCCCCGAACAGGCAGCCCAGCAGGGCGATCAACAAGGCGTCCATTCCAAATCCCGTCAGGCGTGCAGGCGATGCACCGTAGCGGGCGCGGCGGCCGGCGGCAAAATATTGTCGAGCGGCGGCAGTTCGTCGGCGATCGCGTCCCGCATCCGGTCGAGATAGGAGAGGACGACCGAATCGAGCCCGTCGAGCGAGAGGACCGACTGGAGCGTGGCGGCCAGGTCGCCGACGCTGTCGACGCGGAAGGCGCGTGCGATATGGCGGATCTGGTCGACCTCGTCATGCAGGCGCGGCACCGACACATGGCCGCGCTGGGCGGCGAGTCCGTCGACCCGCCGCAGCAGGTCCGCCAGAATCGCCAGTTTCGGATCATGTCGCATGGAGCCATCTCCCTTCATCCGTGCCCCGCCTGGCAGCATGCGCGCATAGGGTTAAAGGGCCGTAAAGCCTGTTGCGCAGCCTCCATTGGGCGCGCGAGCCTTGACATCGGGGCGAATCTGCCCCAAGGGGCACCGCTGAAACGGGGCGGTCCGACAGGGCCGCTTTTCTTTTTACGCTATTTCAAGACCAGGGACCAAGCCATGGCCAAGCCGGCAACTGTCAAGATCCGCCTCGTCAGCACGGCTGACACTGGCTTCTTCTACGTCACCAAGAAGAACCCGCGCACCACGACCGAAAAGCTGAGCTTCAGCAAGTATGACCCGGTCGTGCGCAAGCATGTCGAGTTCAAGGAAGCCAAGATCAAGTAAGCCGCTGCGGGCTTCGCGCCCGCGCGCCTGATCTTTCGGCACCGAAAAAGGCCCGTCCCTGTTGGGAGCGGGCCTTTTCCTGTTGGCATTCGAGCCGGCTAGGGCCAATCGACATTCAGCCCTGACGGCCTGCAAATGGCGGTTCTCCGCGCTTCCGGTGCTCACGTACTTTAAGTACGCTGCGCTCCGGGTCACGAAAAACCACCATTTTCGTCACGTCATCATCTGAATGTCGATCGCCCCTAGGCCCCCGATCCGAAGATCGGGAGCCCGATGTCGTCAGTTGCCGACCGGCTGGCCGTCGGTACGACGCACCACGATGGTCGAGGAGCGCGGCTGCTGCCCCGCCACCGGCCAGTTGCCGGTCGGATGCTGGATGTTGATGAAGAAGTTCTTGAGGTCCGGCGTATAGGCAATGCCGGTGATCTCGCAGCCCGCAGGGCCGACCAGGAAGCGCTTCGACTGCTTGCTGGTCTGATCGATATAATACATCGAATTATTGCCGAAGGCGCCGGTCATGTTGGTGGCAGCGCCGTTCAGCGTGCCGGCATTGCCGGTCAGATTATGGTCGGTCTGGACCCACAGGCGGCCCTGGGGATCGATGCGGATGCCATCGGGGCTGGAGAAATAGTCGCCGCTGATATTGCCCTTGAGATTATCCTCCGCGAGCGCGGGGTTGCCTGCCAGCAGGAAGATTTCCCAGGTGAAGGCGGTCGCCAGCGGCGAGTCGCCATTTTCGCGGAACTTGAGGATATGGCCATGCAGGTTGGTCACGCGCGGATCGGCAGCGTCGGTGACGCGGCGGCCACTATTGTTGGTCAGCGTGACGAAGATCGCCTGCTTGTTGGGCGCAACCGTGATCCATTCCGGACGGTCCATGATCGTGCCGCCGGCGACGCGGGCGGCCGACTGGGTGTTGACCAGCACATCGGCCTGGTTGGTGAAATTGACCGTCGTCGGGGTCGGCGGCGTGGTCGACTGGCTGACATTGCCCGGATCCTGGGCACCCGCGACCAGACCATTTTGACCCTGGACCAGCGGACGCCATTCGCCCGTGCCGTCGGCATTGAAGCGCGCGACATAGAGGGTGCCATAATCGAGCAGATCGGTGTTGGCGGCACGGTTGCTGCTGCTGAAGGCACGGTCCGGCACGAACTTGTAGACGCATCCCGGCGTCGAATCGTCACCCATGTAGAAGGCGACGCGGTTGTTGGCGTCGGTCATGTGGGCGACATTTTCATGGCTGAAACGGCCGAGCGCGGTGCGCTTGGTCGCGGGTGCCAGTTCCTGGAACGGGTCAATCTCGACCACCCAGCCATAGCTGGTATTGGGCTGGGTCGGATCGAGATAGTTGTTCGTCGTTTCCTCGCAGGTGAGGTAAGTGCCCCAGGGGGTGCGGCCCGACGAGCAGTTGTTGAGCATGCCGCGGATCGTGCCGGGCAGGACGCCCGCAGCAGGGCCGCCGACGCGATAGTCGGTGTTGCCGCTGTAGCGCTTGTTATATTTCGAGCCGGCCTTGACCGCGAACTTGCCGTCCGTGCCCTTGGTCACTTCGACTACGGCGATGCCGACGGCCGAGAGCGCGATCGCCTTCTGATCGGCGGTGGCGGTCGATGCGTTATAGCTGCCGCTGGAGAAGAGGATATTATAGTCGGGCAGTTCGAAGTTGATCGCGAGCAGGCCGCCGCTGTTGGCGTCGGTGCCGGTCAGTTCGAAATATTCCATGCCGTCATGATTGCCGCCGGCCCAAGCCGCGGTCTGGCTGACGCTGGTCGGGAAGGTGCCGTTGGCAAAGGCGGTGCCGGCTTCGACCAGATCGCCGGCCTTGAGCAGCACATCGACGGTATAGCCCGACGGCACGGTCACGGTGTCGTTGGTGTTGATCGCGACCGAGGTGAAGTTGATGCCATAGCTGGGCGTCGGAGTCGGCGTGGGGGTGGGTGTCGGCGTCGGCGTGGGTGCCGGCGTGCTGTCGTCGTCATCATCGTCGCAGGCGGCGAGCGCGCCCAGCATCGGCAGCACGGACAGGCCCAGCAGGCCGTTCTTCAGGACGGAGCGGCGGCCCGGATTGGCCGCGACGATGGCTTCCAGGCTATCTTCGCCCGAAACAATCTTGGGCTGCGCATCGCGGAAGGCCGCGCGCGCCTCGTCGGTCAGATGAGACATGATAAAATACCCCTGTGCATCCGAGCGTCGGCATGACCGCCGCGCCCTTGGCGCGCATGACGTGACAGAGGAGGATGACGCGCAAACTGCGCTATGATGTCAGAGCGGCGACCGAATGATGACGCATAAGTGACGCTGTTGCCGGCCGGTTACAGCAGCGCGTTCACCTGCTCGACGAACCGCAGCACCGAAATCGGCTTGGACACATAGGCGTCGGCGCCGGCGGCGCGGATACGATCCTCATCGCCCTTCCCGGCATAGGCGGTGACCGCCATGATCGGCACCGCCGACAGGCTGTCATCGCCCTTGAGCGAAACGATCAGGTCATAGCCGCTGACATGGGGCAGATGGATGTCGGTAATGACCAGGTCCGGCGCGAATTCGCGCGCCTGCGCCAGCACGTCGCGGCCATCGCGCAGCGGCAGCACGTCATGCCCGTGCGCGCGCAGCAGGTCGCAAAAAAGTTTCAGATTGAGTTCGTTGTCCTCGACAACGAGCACGCGCTTTGCCACGAGTCACCCGCGTTCCAGAGAAGCCCCTTGGTGCGCGCCTATAGCCGCCCATTCCGCGAGAGCCAATCATGCGACCCGAGACCCAGAATGGCAAGCCGGATAGCGCCGCCGATGCCGAAATTTTGGCATTGATGGCAATGGGATGGACGCTGAGCGATGGTCGCCGGGCCGATCGGCTGCTGGCGCTGACCGGACTGGATGCCGATGCGCTGCGCGCCGGGGTGGGCAATCGCGCGATTTTGGGCGCGGTGCTGGCCTTCCTGGCCGACCATGAACCCGATCTGGTTGCCTGTGCCGAGGCGATCGACAGCAGCCCGGCGGCCCTGATCGCCGCGAAGGAGAATCTGAACCGATGAGCCGTCCGCTGATTGTCACCGACTGCGACGAGGTATTGCTGCACATGGTCGTGCCGTTCCGCCACTGGCTGGACGAGACGCATGACGTGCATTTCGACATGCGCGAACAGGGTTTTGCCGAAGCGCTGCGCCACAAGGACAGCGGCATCCCGCTGGAACGCGAACTGGTGTGGGAGTTGCTGATCGCCTTTTTCGATACGGAAATGGCGCGCCAGACCCCGATCAGCGGCGCGGTCGAGGCGCTGCACCGGCTGGCACAGATCGCCGATATCGAAGTGCTGACCAATATCGGCGAGCGCCACCACCAGCTGCGCATCGAACAGCTCGCAAGCCATGGCCTGCACCTGCCGGTCCACTGGAACCATGGCGGCAAGGGGCGCAAGCTGGCCAATATCCTGGCCGAGCGCCAGCCGAGCTGCGCCGTCTTCATCGACGATCTGGGCGAGCATCATGCGTCGGTCGCGCGTCATGCGCCCGGCGTATGGCGGCTGCACATGGTCGGCGAGCCCGAGATCGCCGGCGACATCCCGGTCGCGGACAAGGCCCATGCCCGGATCGACGATTGGGCCAGCGCCGAAAAATGGATCATCGCCCGCCTGGCCGAAGGGCCGGCCCCCGCTATTTCAACGCCCCTGAATGGAGCCATTGCATGAGCATCGACGCCCGCCTTGCCGAACTCGGCATCACCCTGCCCGCCGCCGCTGCGCCGGTCGCCGCCTATGTGCCGGCGGTCGAGGTCAATGGCCTGCTGCATATTTCCGGCCAGATCGCACTGAAGGACGGGCAGCTGATGACCGGCCGCCTGGGCGAGGACCGCGACCTCGATTATGGCGTCGAGGCGGCGCGTGCCTGTGGCCTGAACCTCATCGCCCAGATGAAGGCGGCGCTGGGCGGCGATCTCAACCGGGTCGAGCGGATCGTCAAGCTGGGCGCCTTCATCGCCAGCGCGCCCGGCTTCACCGACCAGCCCAAGGTCGCCAATGGCGCGTCGGAACTGATGGTCGCGGTGTTCGGCGAAGCGGGCAAGCATGCCCGCAGCGCCGTCGGCGTGCCGGTGCTGCCGCTGGGCGCAGCCGTCGAGATCGACGCGATCGTGCAGGTTCGCCCCGCTGCATAAGCGGCCCGACTGGCTGACCGCCCGCCCCTTCGCCCATCGCGGGCTGCATGGGGCGGGCATCAGCGAGAATGGCGTGGCGGCGTTCGATGCCGCCATCGCCAAAGGGCTGGGCATCGAATGCGATGTCCGGCTGAGCCGCGACGCAGTGCCCTTCGTCTTTCATGACGCCAGCCTGATGCGCATGACCGGGCAAGCGGGCGCCGTGGCGGATCGCGATGCGGCAGAACTGGACGCGCTGCGCCTGCCCGATGGCGGCGCAATCCCGCGCCTCGCCGTACTGCTGGATGCCTGTATCGCGACGCCGCTGCTGATCGAGATAAAGGTCGAGGGGCGCGATGTCGCGCCGATCTGCGCTGCGGTGGCAAGGGCACTCGACGGCCGCGACCAGCCGGTGGCGGTGATGTCGTTCAACCCGCTGGCGATGCGCTGGTTTGCGCAACATCGGCCGGACATGGTGCGCGGACTGGTGAGCAGCAGCCAGAACAAGGGGCGGCTGCGCGCGCTTTTCGACCGCACCCTTGCACTTTGGCTGGCCAATCCCGATTTTCTGGCCTGTGATATCCGTGACTTGCCCTTCCGCTTCGCCGATGCCGCCCGTCGCCGGGGGCTGCCGGTGTTGAGCTGGACGGTGCGCAGCGCGGCGCAGCGGGCGATCGCTGCGGCCCATGTCGACCAGATCATCTTCGAGGGACCAGCATGAGCGAATTTGTCGCGCGCATCGCCGGTGGCGTCGCCGACCTGCCCAGGGCGCAGTGGGATGCCTGTGCCGGCAGCGCCAATCCGTTCATCAGCTGGGATTTCCTGACCGCACTGGAGCGGTCCGAAAGCGTCGGGCCGGGCACCGGATGGCAGCCGCTGCCGATCGTCATCGACGGGTCGGACGGGACGATTGCGGCCGCCGCGCCGCTCTATGCCAAGACCCACAGCCAGGGCGAATATGTGTTCGACCATGGCTGGGCCGATGCCTGGGAGCGGGCGGGCGGCCAATATTATCCGAAAATACAGATCGCCGCCCCCTTCTCCCCCGTGCCCGGCCCCCGATTGCTGCTGCGCGATTCGACGCTGGGGCCGGCGCTGATCGCGGGAATCGAGACGTTGGTCGAGCGCAACGACCTGTCATCGGCGCATGCGACCTTCGTCGATCCCGACCAGATCGCGCTGTTCGAGGCAGCCGGCTGGCTGATTCGCGAGGACAGCCAGTTTCACTGGCACAACAGGAGCTATGCCGGGTTCGAGGATTTCCTGGCCGAGCTGTCGAGCGAGAAGCGCAAGAATATCCGCAAGGAAAGGCGGCGCGCGGTCGAGGGGCTGGAGATCGTCCACCTTTCCGGCAGCGACCTGACCGAAGCGCATTGGGACATATTCTGGGATTTCTATCAGGATACCGGCGCGCGCAAATGGGGCAGGCCCTATCTGACCCGGTCCTTCTTCTCGATCCTGAGCGAGACGATGGCGGACAAGATATTGCTGATGCTGGCGCTGCGCGAGGGACAGGCGATTGCAGGCGCACTGAACCTGATCGGCGAAGACACGCTCTATGGCCGCTATTGGGGATGCCGCGAGGACGTGCCCAACCTGCATTTCGAGCTATGCTATTATCAGGCGATCGATGCGGCGATCGCGCGCGGGCTCGACCGGGTCGAGGCGGGCGCGCAGGGCGGCCACAAGCTGGCGCGCGGCTATGCGCCGCAGCCCACCTATTCGGCGCATCATATTCCCAATGCGAGCTTTCGCCGGGCGGTGGCGGGATTCCTCGACGCCGAACGGGAGGAAGTGCAGCGCGACCGTCTGTGGCTCAATGAAAGAACGCCCTTCCGCAAGGAAGGCTGATCAGGCGGCGCGGACTTCGGTCGCGACGATCCAGGCGCGGGCCTGGCGCTGGGCCTCGGCAATCTCGCGCGCGGTCATTTCCTCGGCGATCTCGGCGCGCATGCTCTGGCCGGCTTCGCTGCCGCCACGGGCCGCAAGGTTGAACCATTTATGCGCCTCGACCAGGTCGATCGGCATGCCCCCCGTGCCGCAGCTATAGGCGACGCCCAGTTCGAAACAGGCCTCTGTCGAGCCGTGGGCCGCACCGGCCAGACGACTATCCATCAAGAACTGCGCACTTTTGAGACTATTTGCCATGATCTTCCCCTGTATCCCTAACCCAATGTTCCAACCTTTGGTTTGCGAGTGGGGGCAGAATGCCCGGCAGGCCGTAAAAAATGGTTAACGACAAAATCGGCATATTTGCGCAGTTTGCCCGAAGCTGCTGGATGCGGCAGGGTTAATGCCCGGCGGGCGATGACAGGTGGGCGATGAGGGGCGGAAATAAGCGCGTTGGGGCTGGCGCCGCCGGGCGATTGTCCGCATAGGCCAGTGATGGCCGAAAATTCCCCCATGGGCGCGCAGCCTGCCGCAAAGGATATTCATTTCCGCGAGTTCGTGCTGCTGTGTGCGTGCCTGATGGCGATGAATGCGCTGTCGATCGACCCGATGCTGCCGGCCCTGCCCGATATCGGCCGCGACCTGCATATCGCCAACCCCAATGACCGGCAGCTGATCATCAGCTTCTACTTCATGGGGCTGGGCGTGGGATCGCTGCTGTTCGGCGTGCTGTCGGACCAGTTCGGGCGCAAGAAGGTGCTGGGCGGGGCGATGATATTGTTCATCCTGTCCTCGATCGCCTGTGCCGGGGCGCACAGCTTCACCATGTTGCTGATCGCGCGGACCAGCGCCGGCTTCTTTGCTGGGGCGAGCCGCGTCATCACCGTCGGCATCATCCGCGACCGGTTCAAGGGCGACGCGATGGCACGGGTCATGTCGCTGATCTTCGCGGTGTTCATGCTGATCCCGGTGATGGCGCCCAGTTTCGGCCAGGCGATATTGTGGATCGCGCCGTGGCGCTGGATCTTCTGGGTGCTGGCGATCCTGGCGACCGGAATCCTGGGCTGGATGGCGATACGCCTGCCCGAGACGCTGCATCCCGACAATCGCATCCGCATCAACCCGCGCACCATCCTCCAGACGGTCGGCACGATCTTCCGCACGCGCAGCTCGATCGGTTACATGCTGGCGAGCGGCGTGGTGATGAGCGGCCTGATCGGCTTCATCCTGTCGGTGCAGCAGATCTTCTTCGACGTGTTCCATGCGCAGAAGATCTTCCCGCTCGCCTTTGCGACGATCGCCGGGAGCATGGGGATTGGCAGCCTGGTCAACAGCCGGCTGGTCTCGCGCTTCGGCGCGCGGCGGCTGAGCCAGAGCGCGCTGATCGCCTTCATCCTGATCGCGGCGGTGCATCTGGCGGTGATCCTGGCCGGGCAGGAAACCATCGTCACCTTCATGATCCTGCAGGCGATGACGATGATGACGGTGGCGTTCACCGCGTCCAATTTCAGCGCGATCTCGATGGAGCCCTTTTCCAAGGGGGCGGGCGTCGCCTCCTCCTTCCAGGCCTTCCTGACGACCGCGGTGTCGAGCGCGCTGGGCAGCCTAGTCGGCCGCGCCTTCGACGGCACCACCCTGCCCTTCACCTTGGGGCTGCTGGTGTTCGGATCGGGATCGCTGTTGATCGTCTTCTGGGCGGAGCGCGGCAAGCTGTTCACCCGACCGCACCTCAACGCGCTGCGCGAGGATTATGAGGCGATGCACTGATAGACGGATAAGGGGCCGGGCGCACCGATGGGATGCGCCCGGCCGGTTCGTCAGAAGCGCGTGCTGAGGCCCAGATTGATCGAGCGGCCCATGCCCGGCACCGGGCGCAGCACGCCGGTCGCGCCATAATCGCCCAGTGACATGCCGCCGAGCGGCAGGTCATAGCCGGCGTCGAAGAGATTCTTCGCCTCGACCGTCAGCTTCAGCCCCTTGGCCCAAAGCGGCAGCGTATAGCCGGCGCGCAGGTCGACCAGCGCATAGCCGCGCGTGCGCGGTTCGTTGCGGGTGGCGTCGACGCGATTCTTGTCGGCGACAAATTCGACATCCGCGCCCAGTTCCAGCGCGTCGATGCGATGGGCAAGGCCCATCTTCAGGTCGAGCGGCATCTGGCGATAGAGCGGGCCGCCATCCGACAGATTGCGGCCATGGACATAAGCAGCGCTGGCGGTGAAGCTGGTTTCGACATGGGCGCTGCGCTGGAGCGGCACGCTGGCGCTGACATCGACGCCGTAAAATTCAGCATCCTGATTGGCGAATTGCAGCTGCACGAAGCCGCTGGGCATGCCCATCATGTCGGTCAGATCCTGAAGATGGACCGCGTCGATATAGTCGTTCACGCGGGTATAATAGGGCGAGATCTTCAGCGTCACCCCGCCCTTCGCGGTCAGACGCAGCGCGGCGCTGACCGTGTCCGCCTGTTCCGACTTGAGGTCGAGATTGCCGACATAGCCATTGCCGTCGCCATACCAGCCGATCATCTGGCTGGCCATCGCACCCCGGCCCCAGGCATAGCGTTCGTAGAGATTGGGGGCGCGGCTCTTGTGCGCATAGCCCAGTTCAAAGGCGAGCAGGTCGGACACCTGCCAGCTCGCCAGTGCGGTCGCGCTCCAGTTGTTGTCGGTGCGGCGATGGCTGCGCGCATTGAAGGCTCCGGCCGCCATGGCGTCCGTCATGTTCATCATGCCGGTGCCATAGGGCTGGACGTCGCCCGTATTCATCCGCACCCGATCGAAGCGCGCGCCGATCGAGGTGGAGAGCCGATCGGTCCAGTGCGATTCCCATTCGCCGAACAGGCCCAGCCGGTCGCGCCGGCCATTGTTGATGTTGATATAGGGATTGGGGCCCATCATCATCGATCCGGCGACCGGCGGCCACCAGTCGTCCATGCCCTGATGCTGATAATCGCCGCCCACACGCAGCGTATCGTGCGGACCGACCGGCAGGCTCAGCTTCACCGCCGAGGTGAAGCTGTGAATTTGCGTGTTCATCGGCATGGAGCCGGGCTGCTTGTCGGCGAGGAAGTCCATCCGATGGGCGGTGTCGCGATAGCCGACGCTGGCATCGACGTCGCCCCAGGCGAAGGTGCCGCGATAGCGGCCGTTGAGGAACCAGGACTTGTTCGAGGTCATGTCCATATATTGGTTCGCAAAGCCCTCATAGGGCGAGAAATGATAGCCGCCCTTCAGTTCGAACAGGCCAAGGCGGGTCTGGGCGGCGAGCGCCAGTTGATGGTCGGTCTTGGCATATTCGGTCGAGCGCACCACCCCCCGATTGCCGCCGCCGTCATAATTGTCGGACTGGGTGTAGGAGCCGCTATAGGTAGCGCTGATCCGCTTGCCCGCGACCGTCAGCGTGACGCCGCCGCCAAAGGCGTCGCCATTGCTGCGATAGAAGCTGGACGCCTCCCCCGTCACCAGGGTGCCGCCATCGACGGCGAAGCGCGGCATCGCGCTTTCGACGGCGATGATGCCGGCGATATTGTCGCCGCCCATGCTGACCGGCGAGACGCCCGGCACCACCGCGATGCTGCCGACCGTCTGCGGATCGGTATAGGAAAGCGGCGTGTTCATGTCGTTGGGGCAGGCGATGTCGACCGGGATGCCGTCAAGAGTGATGCGAATCCGCTGTTCGGTCAGGCCACGCAGCGCCGGCATGGAGGAAAAGCCGCCGCCGCCATTGGCCGCGACGCCGGGCAGGCTGGCGAGGATGGCTGCGGTATCGCTGCTCGACAGGGCGCGGCGGCGCAATGTGCCGCTGCCAAGCCGGGCGCCGTTGAGCGGCGCGCTGCCGATATCGAGCGCCGCCCCGTCGAAGCGGGTCTGGAGCGGCGGGGCCGCGTCATCGGCGATGGGGGCATCGGCCGGCAGGCTGTCCTGCGCGGCGACATGGGTGGGGAGCAATGCCAGCGATGCGGCGATTGCGACGAGAGATGTCTTCATCGGAAACCCTGTTTGCGCGCGCCTGCCTTCGCGGCAGGGGCGCTTGATCTGAAAGAAAGGCCGTGCGGCTGCACGGCGATGGTCAGATCAGGCGGGTGGTCCGCGCAAAGGGGGGCGCAGATGACCCGCGCACACGAGCGCCGGCGGCCGCACCGGCGCGAAGCCGAGCAGCAGCGCGAAGGCGATCGCCAGCGCCAGGATCAGCGGATCGGCGCCGCCAAGCGAGGCCATCGACAGCGCGCCATAGGGACATGTGCGCTTGGCCGCATCAGCCGGCTGATGATCGGGATCGGCCTGCAACGGCACGATCACCTGCGAGGCGGTGCTGCCGATCGCAGCGTCATGGCAGAACTGGATCACCAAATGGCGCTGCTGCTGCGCCAGCATGAAGCCGCCGGGCAGCAAGGCCTTCATGCACAGCGCCAGCAGGACAAGCGCCAGCGCTTGCCCCCGATGCTGCTGAAGATAGGCGCGCAGGCTCCCCATGAGGAGGGCCTAGCCCGGCCCCTGCCCCCTGTCACCAAGACAAAAGGTCGCAGGGGTCGGGCCGGCAGCGGCACCCAAGAAAAAAGGGGCGGTTTCCCGCCCCTTCCTTCCATCGATCGTCAGGCCAATCAGGCGTCCTGGCCGCCCGGCGTGTGCGCGCCCGGCAGCGGCGGCACCGGCTGGGGCGGGATGCCCGCGCCAGCCTCCGCCACATCGACAATCCCGCGGCCGACATGGCTGCGGCTGCGGCTATAGGCGAAATAGACGATCAGGCCGAGCGTCGCCCAGCCGACGAACATCAGCTTGGTTTCGACGCCCAGGCTCCAGAAGAGATAGGCGCAGCCGGCGATGGCGATCGGCGCGGTGATATAGATGGCCGGGGTGCGGAACGGACGCTTGCGGTCCGCATCGGTCTTGCGCAAGCGCATCACCGCGATCGACACGGCGGCGAAGGCGAAGAGCGTACCCGAGTTGGAGATGTCCGCCAGAATGCCGACCGGGAAGAAGGCGGCGAACAGCGCCACGAAGATGCCGGTCAGGATGGTGATGACGTGTGGCGTCTTGTAGGTCGGATGCACCTTCGAGAAGAGTTCCGGCAGCAGACCGTCGCGGCTCATGACGAAGAAGATGCGGGTCTGGCCGAACATCATCATCAGGATGACCGAAGGTAGGGCCAGGCCGGCGGCGAGGCCGAGCAGGTTGCCGATCTGCGGCCAGCCGATTTCACGCAGGGTCCAGGCCAGCGCTTCCTTCGAGCAGGTGACGGCTTCGGTGCCGGCAGCGGCCAACGCGGCGCACTGCTGCGACAAAGCGGTCGAACCGGGGGCGAGCACTTCGCCGGCCGGGCCATAGACCGGCTGTGCGCCGACGGTGCCGATCACGCCGGCGGCCACCAGCATGTAGAAGATGGTGCAGATGGCGAGCGAGCCAATGAGGCCGATCGGCATGTTGCGCTGCGGATTCTTGGTTTCCTCCGCTGCGGTCGAAACCGCGTCGAAGCCGACATAGGCGAAGAAGATCGAGGCGGCAGCGGCCGACACGCCCGAGAAGCCGAGCGGCATGAACGGGGTGAAGCCCTTCATGTTCATGACCGGCACCGACAGGACGATGAACAGGGTCAGCGCCGACACCTTGATCGCGACCAGCACCGCGTTGACGGTGGCGCTTTCCTTGGTGCCGATGACCAGCAGCCAGGTGACGAGCGACGCGATCAGCATCGCCGGCAGGTTGACCATGCCGCCATCGAACGGCCCGCGCGTCAGCAGATCGGGTATGTCGAGATGGAATGTATGTTCGATCAGGCCGACCACATAGCCGGACCAGCCCACCGACACGGCGCCGGCGGCGACCGCATATTCGAGGATCAGCGCCCAGCCGACCATCCAGGCGATCAGTTCGCCCATCACCGCATAGCTGTAGGTATAGGCCGAACCCGAGACCGGGACCATGGCGGCCATTTCGGCATAGCAAAGCGCGGCGACCGCGCAGACGAAGCCGGCAATGACGAAGGAGAGCATCATGCCCGGCCCCGCCTTTTGCGCGGCCTCGGCCGTCAGCACGAAAATGCCGGTGCCGATGACGGCGCCGATGCCCAGCATGGTGAGTTGGAATGCGCCCAGTGAGCGATGCAGTGATTTTTTCTCTGCCGTCGCCAATATGGCGTCGAGAGGCTTAACGCGCCCGAAAATCATCAATGAAACCCTTTATTGGAGTCTTCTGCCCGGGCGACGCGTTAGCCGCCCCCCCTTTTCTGTGGGACGGGAGACTATCGCCTAATCCGCCATGCGCAAGTATGTTGCGCTTCTGAGACATGCTTCTTCACTGAACGCGCGAAGGAAATTTTATGATCGAGTTGCTGCGGGCGCCCGCGCTGGGCGATGTCCCGCATGGCTTTGCCGGACGACAGGGAGGCGTATCGACCGGGGTGTGCGCCGGTTTGAATGTCGGGCTGGGGTCTGAGGATGACCGGCTGGCGATCCTGCGCAACCGCGATCTGGCGCGTGACGCGCTGCTGCCCGGCGCGACGCTGGTGACGGTGCGACAGGTCCATTCGCCCGATGTGGTGACCGTGACAGCGCCGATCGCCGAGGATGAACGGCCCGAGGCGGATGCGATGGTGACCCGCACGCCGGGGCTGATCCTGGGCATATTGACCGCCGACTGCGTGCCGGTGCTGTTCGCCGACAAGGAAGCCGGCGTGATCGGCGCGGCCCATGCCGGCTGGAAGGGCGCGATCAGCGGCGTCACCGACCGGACGATCGCGGCGATGGAGACGCTGGGCGCGACGCGCGCGGGCATTGCCTGCGCCATCGGCCCCTGCATCGGGCGTGCTTCCTACGAGGTGACGCTGGACTTTGCCGAGCGGTTCGAGCGGGACGACGCGGACAATGCGCGATTCTTCAGCGCCGGACGGGCAGGCCACTGCCAGTTCGACATTGCCGCCTATGTCGCGTCGCGGCTGCAGGCGGCGGGGATCGGGCGGATCAGCCTGCTGGACGAGGATACCTATAGCCAGGCCGATCGCTTCTTCAGCTATCGCCGGTCCTGCCATGCACAGGAAGGTGATTATGGCCGGCAGATATCGATGATCGCCTTACCCAGCTGAACCCGGCTGAGGGGCTTCAAAAGCGGGACGGAGTAGCGCATGAGAGGGGCTGACATGACCAGTTCTTCCCAGACCCTGCCGGACGTCGGCGATGGCAGCCGCCTTTATCAGCAACTGGCCCGGCGGTTGCTCGCGGACCTGGCGGGTGGCCGCTATGCCGTGGGCGACCGGCTGCCGCCCGAGCGCGAGCTGGCGATCGAGCATGATGTCAGCCGCCCGACCGTGCGCGAGGCGATCATCGCGCTGGAAGTGCAGGGGCTGGTCGAGGTGCGGGTCGGATCGGGCGCCTATGTGGTGCGCATTCCCGGCGCCGATCGCCAGGCGGCCGAGGCGCCCCGGTTCAGCATCACCGCCTTCGAACTGATGGAGGCGCGACTGGCGATCGAGGGCGAGGCGGCGGCGCTGGCGGCGCTCCATGCCCGACCGGACGAACTGGACGAACTGGACCGGCTGGTCGAACAGATCGCCAGCGAGAATCTGCGCGATGGCGATGCCTATGCCGTCGACCAGCAATTCCACATGCTGATCGCGCAGGCGACGCGCAACGCGGCACTGGTCGACAGTGTCGCTCGACTGTGGGAAATGCGGGCGAGCGCACCGGAATCCCGGCTGCTGCTCGCCAAGGCCCGTGCCGCCAAGGTGACGCCGGTGGTCGAGGAGCATCGCGTCATCGCCCAGGCGATCCGGGCGCACGATCCGGCGGCGGCGCGCGCGGCGATGCGCGGCCATCTGGCGGCGGTGATCGACCATCTGCTGTTCGCGACCGAGGAGGCTGCGGTCGAGGAAGCGCGCAAGGCGGCGCAATCGACCCGCGCCCGCTTCGCCCCCGGCGCGGACTGATCCCGACAGGGCAAAATTGACAGCGATGATGACAGCACCGGGGCGATGCCCGCGGGCGATGGCCCGCGCCTGCTTGACCGGCCGAGCGACAAAAACTAAACACCTGTTCAGTCAAACAGGCATCGCGGCAAGCGGGCAGGACAGGAGAGAGCGGATGCGGGGGACGCGCGGGCTGTTTCTGGTGCGATCGATGGCGGGACTGGCGCTGGCGGCGTCTGCCGCGGGGCTGGTGGCGCAGCAGGCGGTGCAGACCGGCACGGGGGCGGACTGGCCGGGCGTGGGCGGCAGCGCCGACGAGAGCGGCTATAGCCAGCTGAGCGCGATCAACACCGCCAATATCCGCAAGCTGGGCCTGGCCTGGTCGCTCGACCTGGAGGGCGAGGTATCGCTGGAGGCGACCCCGCTGGCGGTGAACGGCATCCTCTATTTCAGTGGCAGCTATGGCGCGGTCTATGCCGTCGACGGCGCGAGCGGCAGGCTGATCTGGAAATATGATCCGGAAATCTGGAAGGTCAATCCGACCCGGCAGGCGATGGGCATGGGCGTCAATCGAGGTGTCGCTTACGACAATGGCCGCATCTTCATCGGCGTGCTCGACGGCCGGCTGATCGCGCTGGATGCCAGGACCGGCGCGGTCGCCTGGAGCGTCAACACGCTGCCGCCCGGCACCATGCACAGCCTGACCGGCGCGCCGCGCACCTTCAACGGCAAGGTCATCATCGGCAATGGCGGCGCCGACATCGGCCAGCGCGGCTTCGTCACCGCCTATGACCAGAAGACCGGGGCGCAGGTCTGGCGCTTCTGGACGGTGCCGGGCAGCCCGGAGCAGAATGCCGGCGACCCGGTGATGGAAATGGCGGCCAGGAGCTGGAACGGTTCCTATTGGAAGACCGGCACCGGCGGCACGGTGTGGAACGGCATGACCTTCGACCCGGAGCTCAACCGCATCTATCTGGGCGTCGGCAATGCCGGCCCCTATGACCCGGAAAAGCGCAGTCCGGGCGGCGGCGACAATCTGTTCATCGCCTCGATCGTCGCGCTGGATGCCGATAGCGGCCAATATATCTGGCATTATCAGCAGAACCCCCGCGAAAGCTGGGATTACAAGGCAACGGCCAACATGATCGCCGCGACCGTGACGATCGACGGCCGGCCGCGCAAAGTGCTGATGCAGCAGCCGACCAACGGCTTCTTCTATGTGCTGGATCGCGAGACCGGAAAACTCATCTCGGCCGAGAAGGTCGGCAAGGTGAGTTGGGCCAGCCATATCGACATGGCCACGGGACGCCCGGTGGAAACCGCCAACGTCCATTATCAGGAGGGGCCGGTCGACATCTATCCCAGCACATTGGGCAGCCATAACTGGCAGGCGATGAGCTACAGCCCGCAGACGGGGCTGGCCTATATCCCCTATATGCAGGCCGGCGCCCGCTACGCGAAGGCGGACAAGGGGTTCCTGGCCAGCATCACCGGGGCCAGCGCCAGCTTCATCACGCAAAAGCGCGACAAGGACGACCTGACCGGCGCGCTGCTGGCGTGGGATCCGGTGGCGCAGAAGGCACGTTGGCGCATGGCGCGGCCCCATCTGTGGAATGGCGGCACGCTGGCGACGGCGGGCGGGCTGGTGTTCCAGGGGACGGCCGACGGCTATGTCCGCGCGCATGACGCGGCGAGCGGCAAGGAAATGTGGCGCTTCAATGCCGGCCTGGGGATTATCGGCGCCCCGATGAGCTATGCCATCGGCGACACCCAATATGTGTCGCTGCTGGTCGGCTGGGGCGGCACCACCGCGGCGGCGAGCGAGATATTGAATGTCGGTTGGAAATATGGCGCCCAGCCCCGCCGCCTGCTGAGCTTCGCGATCGGCGGCAAGGCGCGGCTGGCGTCATCGCCCCCGCGCGACATGGCGGTCCATGCGCTCGACGATCCCAGCATCGTGCTGGACGAAAAGGCCGTGGCGGCCGGCAAGGAGATGGGCTTCATCTGCGGCGCCTGCCACGGCATGGCGTTCAAGGGGGCCGGCGCACCGGGGCCGGACCTGCGCGAATCCGCCCTGTCGCTGTCGGAGGAGAATTTCTACCGGGTGGTGCAGGAAGGCGCGCTGGCCGAACGGGGCATGCCACGCTTCCCGCTGGGCAAGGCGCAGATCCACAATATCTGGTCCTATCTGCGCGCCACCGCGCGCGAGGCGCTGGGCACGCGCAAGCCCGACACCGACACGCCCACGGCGGCGCGCTTCTGATGCAGATGACCGGCGAGGAGCGGATCGCCGCGCCGCGCGACGCGGTATGGCAGGCGCTCAATGATCCGGCGGTGCTGCGCCAGTGCATTCCCGGCTGCCAGTCGCTGGAGCGTGACGGCGAGGACCGGTTGCGGGCCGAGATCGCGGTGAAGATCGGGCCGATCGGCGCGCGCTTTGCCGGCACCGTCACCCTGTCGGAGATCGACGCCCCCAATGGCTATCGCATCAGCGGTGAGGGCCAGGGCGGCACGGTGGGCCATGCCCGTGGCGGCGCGAAGGTGACGCTGGCCGACGACGGCCTGGCCACGCGCCTGTCCTATGCGGTCGAGGCCGAGGTCGGCGGCCGGCTGGCGCAGCTGGGTGGACCGATCATCGACGCGACAGCAAAGCAGCTTGCGGGGCAATTCTTCCGCAACTTCAACGCGGTGGTCAGCGGCGGCGGCGCGCCGGCGGAGGATGGGCCGGTCGCGGCAGTGGCGGCGCCGGTGCAGGCTCCGCCATCGGCGGGCGGCCATCCCTGGGTCTGGATCATCGCGCTTTTGCTGGCGCTGGCGACCGGGGTGCTGCTGGAGCGCAGCAGCGTGGCGGGCACCGGTATCGTGGCGATCGGCCTGTTGCTGGCGGTGACGGCGCTGGCCGGGTTCGAGGCCGGGCGCAGGGGGCGGCGATGAAGCCCGCGCCGTTCGACTATGTCCGCGCCACCAGCATCGACCATGGCTGCGCGCTGCTGGCGGAAGCGGGCGGCGGCGCGCAATTGCTGGCGGGCGGCCAGACGCTGATGCCGTTGCTGGCGCTGCGCATGAGCCAGCCCTTCATCCTGATCGACATCGGCCATCTGCCCGAATTGCAGGGCGTCGCCTCCCATGCCGGCGGCCTGCGGATCGGCGCGGCGACGCGGCAGGCCGACGCGCTGGCCAATCCCCTGCTGGCGCGGACCTTGCCCGTCTTCGTCACGGCGCTCGCCCATGTCGGCCATCACCAGACCCGCAATCGCGGGACGATCGGCGGATCGATCGCGCTGGGTGAACCGGCGGCCGAGATGCCGGCGACGGCGGTGGCGCTGGGGGCCTCCATGACCCTGCGATCGGTGCGCGGCGCGCGGACCATGGCCGCCGACGCCCTCTATCTTGGTCCCTATGCGACCGCGATCGCGCCGGACGAGATGCTGGTGGCGATCGATTATCCGGCCTGGCCGGCGGATGCGGTGCCGCTGTTCCGCGAAGTAGCGCGGCGGCCCGGCGATTTCGCGCTGGTCGGGCTGGTCGGCGCGCTGGCGATCGCGGAAGGCCGGATCGAGCGGGCCGGCATCGCCTGGTTCGGCATGGGAGCAACGCCGATGCGCGCGCGGCAGGCGGAGCAGGGGCTGGTCGGCCAGGCGATCGACCGGATCGATGTGCAGGCCATTGCCGATCTGGCGATCGCCGACAGCGCGCCGTTTGACGACGGCCATGCCAGCGCAGCCTATCGGCGCAGCGTCGGCCGGCGCATCTTTGTCAGCAGCCTGACGCAGGCGCTCGATCGGAGGCTGGCCGCATGAGCGAGCATCGCATTTCGATGACGGTAAACGGCCAGCAGCATCGCGGGCTGGTGGACGGGCGGCTGACGCTGAGCGACTGGCTGCGCGAGGCGGCGGGCTATACCGGCGTGCATGTCGGCTGCGAACAGGGGGTGTGCGGCGCCTGCACCATCATCGTCGACGGGCGCGCGGTGCGATCCTGCCTGATGCTGGCGGTGCAGGCCGATGGATGCAGCCTGACCACGGTCGAGGGGCTGGCCGCGGCCGACGGCACGCTCCACCCGGTGCAGCAGGCGCTCAAGGATAACCACGGCCTGCAATGCGGCTTCTGCACGCCCGGCATCGTCATGACCCTGGCCGCGCTCCGTGCGGATGACTCTCGCCCTGGCGAAGCGGCGATGACCGAGGCCATGTCCGGTCATCTGTGCCGCTGCACCGGCTATCAGGGGATACGCCGCGCGATCCGGCAACTGGCGGCGGAGGATGGCACGCCATGAACGCGCCGCCGATTTCTGCGCAGCGCTTCATCGGCCAGCGCGTGCCGCGCAAGGAAGATGGCCGGCTGCTGACCGGGCGCGGCAGCTTCGTCGACGATATCATCCTGCCCGGCATGTTGCACGCCGCCTTCGTCCGCAGCCCGATCGCGCGCGGCACGATCCGGTCGATCGACACCGATGTCGCGCGTGCCCAGCCCGGCGTTCATGCGGTGCTGACCCAGGCGGATCTGGCGCCGTTCGGCGTCACCATGCTGAGCTTCTTCCTTGGCCCGGTGGAGGTGGCGATGACACCGCTGGCGGACGGACGGGTCGCCTATGTCGGCCATCCGGTCGCGCTGGTGATCGCCGACGACCGTTATCTGGCCGAAGATGCCGCCAGCCTGGTGGCGGTCGATTATGCCGAGGAAGCGGCCGTCGTCACGCTGGACGATGCGCGCCTTGGCCCAAGGGTGCATCCCGACACCGACGACAATGTCGCCGCGCTGATGGGCGAGGAGGACGCCGATGCCGCGCTGGAGGCGCTGCTGGCGGGCGCGCCGCATCTGGTGAGCCAGTCGATCCGCCATCAGCGCATCGCCCAGTCGCCGATGGAGACGCGCGGCGTGGTGGCGAGCCTGCAGGGCGAGAGCGAATTGCTGATCCATATCACCTGCGCCGGGCCGCAACTGGTGGCGCGCTGGCTGACCCTGGCGCTCGACCGGCCGGGGCTGAGCGTGCGGGTGATTGCCAAGGATGTCGGCGGCTCCTTCGGCCTCAAGAATCATCCCTGGATGGAGGAGGTGTCCGCCATCCTTGCCGCCATGCTGCTGCGCCGGCCAGTCAAGTGGATCGAGGACCGGATCGAGAATCTGACCGCTGCCAACCAGGCGCGCGAGCAGGAGATGACATTGCGCGCCGCCTTCGACACGGACGGGCGGCTGATCGCCAGCCATGCCGATTATGCGCTCAATAATGGCGCCTATCCGATGGGGGCGGACGCCAATATCGCGGTCCATATGTTCCTGTGGGCGGCCTATAATATCCCCGCCTACAGCTTCGTATCGCGCGGCTGGTACAGCAACACGCCGGGGCTGGCCGCCTATCGTGGCCCCTGGGCGATCGAGACGCTGGCGCGCGAGACCTTGCTCGACCGGGCAGCGCGCCAGATCGGCATCGATCCGGTGGAGATTCGCCGCCGCAACCTCTGCACCGCCGCCGACCAACCCTCGGTCACGCCGCTCGGCATCCCGCGCGAGGATATCACGCCGGCGCAATGTCTGGAAAAGCTGCTGGCGGTGGTGGACGTGCCTGCCTTCCGCGCGGAACAGGCGGCGGCGCGGGCGCGGGGGCGCTATCTGGGCCTGGGCCTCGCCGCCTATATCGAGCCGACCGGCGCGGCCGGCAGCATCGCGGTGATGACCGGCGAACTGGCGCAGCTGCGGATCGAACCGACCGGACGGGTGGTCGCGGTGATGAGCGTCCATTCGCAGGGCCATGGCACCCAGACGACGATGGCGCAGTGCATCGCCGATCAGTTGGGCGTGCCAATCGAGGATGTCACCATCTTCGACGGCGACAGTTCGCGCGGCGGCTTCGGCCCCGGCGCGGGCGGCAGCCGGCAGGGGGTGATCGGCGGCGGCGCGGCGATCCGGGCCGGGCGCCTGCTGGCAGACAAGGTGAAGGTGGTGGCCGCCCATCTGCTCAACGCCAGTCCGGAGGCGATCAGCCTGTCCGACGGGATGGTCCATGTCGCCGGCGCGCCGGAGATGCGGCGAACGCTGCGCGAGATTGCCGAGATCGCCTATGGCGAACCGGGACGGATGCCGCCGGGCATGGAGACGGGGCTGCAAGCGCAATATCGCTATGATCCGCCGCCCATGACCTTCACCAGCGCAGCCCATGCCTGCATCGTCGAGGTCGATGCCGACACCGGGTTCGTGACGATCCAGCGCTGGGTCAGCAGCGAGGATTGCGGGGTGATGATAAATCCCGCCGTGGTCGAGGGGCAGATTGCCGGCGGCCTGGCCCAGGCGATCGGCAGCGTGCTGCTGGAGGATGCCGCCCGTGATGCGCAGGGCAATCCGACGGCGGCGACCTTCAAGGATTATGCGCTGCCGACCATCTTCGACGTGCCCGATTTCGAATATGTCCATGCCGATACGCCGTCGCAGGCCGAAGGCGGCTTCCGCGGCGTTGGCGAGGGCGGCTGCATCATCGGCCCGCCGACCCTGGTCAACGCGATTGCGGATGCGCTGGCGCCGTTCGGCGAGGTTCCGGTGGACCTGCCGCTGACGCCGGACAAGCTGATGACCGTGATCGAAGGGCAGCCCTGGCCCGAACGTCCGGTCAGCCGCTTCCATCCCGACCATCGGGCGCCGGAGGTCGATGTCCCTGCCCCGGCAGCCCCCTCTCCCCCGCCTGTCGTGCCGGCCGCCCCGGTGGGCATCGACGGCGCATGGAAGCTGGTGCTGGCGACGCCGATGGGGCCGCAGCCGATGGTGGCGCATTTCGAAGTTTCGGGCGACCGGGTGACCGGGCGGCTGGAGGCGGATCAGGGCTCGCAGGATTTTGCCGGGACGGTGAGCGGCGATCAGGTCCGCTGGGAGATGAAGGTGACCAGGCCGATGGCGATCACGCTTAAATATGCGCTGGTCTTTGCCGGCGACAGCGTGAGCGGCAAGTGCAGGATGGGGCTGTTCGGCACGGCGAAGGTGCGGGGCGAGCGGGTGCGATGATTTCCGGACACAGAAAAGCCGCCTTGGGGAGATCCGAGGCGGCGTGTGTGTGTGATTTGGTTGCGGGAGTAGGATTTGAACCTACGACCTTCAGGTTATGAGCCTGACGAGCTACCGGGCTGCTCCATCCC